>Ga0256847_1001476_pt1:2500-11964 | contig 11964 bp, 8 predicted proteins | sample TeddybearmetaG_FD_189099 | JGI IMG/M metagenome (GOLD analysis project Ga0256847, IMG submission 189099) | Hydrothermal vent microbial communities from East Pacific Rise, Pacific Ocean - Teddybear | ecosystem: Environmental > Aquatic > Marine > Hydrothermal vents | place: Pacific... | reverse complement strand
AAAGTCAATGAGACTTCAATTTTATTAGCTTATTTTTAGCTAGCAAAATTGATTAGTTAAACCTGTCTCGCCTGTAGACAGGTTTAACCTATCTAAAATAAAAGTCTTACAGTCTTATGTTAGTTGCGTAAATAACAAAATGTTTAAATTTATTATTAAAAGAAACCCCTTCTTGCAAAATTAATAATTCGTCCTGGGCTAATAGTTAATACAAATCTGATTTTAGAACCATAACCGATGTTTGACGGTTCAAAACCCAAACTTGACTGGAGTGGAAAATACACTTCTAAAATATTATGTATAAAATTTAATCGAATACCACTATCATACTTAAAAATAGGGTTTATACCTCTGTTTTTATAAAATCCGGCATCTGCATATATTTCTATCCATCGCCAAATACCAACACTTCCATTAGTAGTAAACATCCATTGATTGGCAAAAGGGTTTTCAAACATAGATTTAAATCCACCTTCGGCAATAATAATTTGTTGACTGAAAAAACCTGCTTCTTCTGACCTTCCAAGAAAGTCATAATCAAATAAATAATCTGAAGGTCTGTCTAACGAAAAACTAAAAAAATCACCTGCTGTTTTATTGTATAAAAAAGTACCAAAGTAGGTTCTGAAATCGTATTGTTTATGAGTATCTGTAAGCTTTCTGTATCTAAAATCTATTGCTATTTTACTAAAATTATTAGCTAATTGGAAGTCGAAATTATAGCGTAAGTCTTTGATAATATTTGGTTTAGAGTATCCGTATCGTAGGTTAAATATATTGTACTTGTCAGATTCTAAAGAAGGAATTTCAGGGTCAGTTTCTCTATCAATAATTACATATCTTGATGTTAAAGCACTACCGCCTACGTCACGTAAGCTCTTTCTTTTAAATTCGATACTTATAAATGGAGAAAGCCTTTTAAATGTTAATTCAGGTGCATATTGAAAAGTACTTCCGGCAATACCTGCTCTATATCTATATATAATGGTTTCTTCAGGAATGTGTTGATATACAAATGAAAATGACCCTGACAATTGTTTACTATTAAAACCATAGGTAGGTGTAATTTTATATAACCATTTCTTTTTAAAGATGGCTTCATTATAAATTCTAGGTCCTAATAAAATACCATCATAAAAGTTATAATCTGTATAGATATTATAAAAAACCTGATTGTAATATGGATCTTCAACATCTTTTAAAAAGCGAAACTGAATTGGCTTATTTAATATTCCATTTAGATTTTTCCAATTATCACGTAAATTTAATTCGGGATATAAATATTCGTAATTTAAAGAAAGCCTGTCAAAATCTCCTTTAGGGATGGTTATTGTTGTAGTTGAGTCAATACCAGATATCCATTTTCTAAATTTAATCTTTTTTTGCTGTACTCCGTAAAGAGCTACAGGAACAGTAAAATTTCGATTATTTTTTATGGTTACAAAAATAGAATCTTCAACTTGATGAACTTCCTTAATGGTATAATCTATCTTTTTTTTAGAATGGAGATAGTCCCCAAAAAACCAATTAAGATCTTTATCAGTTTTTTGAGTTACCAATTCTTTAAAAAGACTACTATTTGTTCTTTTTCCTAAGTTTTGAGTGTAAAATTGTTTGATACTTTTAAAAATAATACTGTCATTTAAGTATTCATCTAAATATTGTAAACCAAGTCCGGCTTTGTATTTATTTACAATTTTTCTATTAAAATTTGACAAAGAGTCTGCGCTGGTAATCAATGCCTGGTCGTAATTTTTTCGTGCGGCAAATTGATAGACAAATGGATATTTTTCATTAAAATCTAGTTTCGCAATGGTAAAGCTACGTATTCCCCAAATTTTTGAAATATTTCCCATAGCTTTAACTTCTGGATAATATTGCTCAACGTATTTCATCATCAAAAATGTTTGAATACCATCAAGTATCCAAACGTCGTTTCTACGGTTTACAATAATTGTATTTTCCAAATACTTTCGTGTAAGTGCCTTGAACATTTTAATATCCCATTTAAAAACTCCAGAAAAGGGATTGAACATTTTAGGTAATTGATTAAACCCATAAATAGGATTTTTATCGTACGAAACTTTGTTTATCAATAGTTTATCATGTGGATACTTGCCTAAGTGGTTTTCAATAAAAGCCAATTCTCTGCTAACAATATTGGTTTTAACCTTATGATTTAATAGCGTTCCGTTAACGTTGGTGATTACATCAAGGTGTTCAGTTTTAAAATGTGTAAAATCATTTAGAATAGTTAAATTCAACTCAATATCAACTCTATTCTTTCCTGTAAGGTGGTATGTAGTATTAGGAGGGTCGTATGTTTGTGTAGCTTCTAAATCCGTATTGATTCGCATACCTTCTGGTACTGTAAAATCAATGGAGTAATCAGACGGATTCATATATAAATCATCCATATTTAAATTACTCATTAATTGCCATTGAGTGTCAAAAACTACTGGTGAGATATGCCAAAATCGTAGATTATAGGTTGTGCCATTTCTACCGTAACCGGTAAAAATATCTTCAGGAATCTTTGTAACATACGTAAACGATAAAATCGTTGAATCATTAGATTGTAGAGGTTTGTTTAAAATAACCCTGACAATGTCTGGTGCTTTAGAGTCAATATCCCATTTCGTAGCAATATAGTTGCTTGAAATTCCTTTGATAGTAGAGTTTCCTCGCTTTTCAGTTTTAGCAAAATAGAGGCTTTTATCATAATCTTCGATTAAACGTTTCGACAAAGGTGTACGTTTGTCTTTATACCCATTTGCCCAATTGTGAAAATAGAGCGTGTCTAATGTGCTACCCGTTTTATTATAATAGTTTATTTCTTGTTGAATTTGAATCTCTTTATTTGTATAATTTAATTTGGCATTTATAGATATAATATCATTTTGTGCCTTACAAAAGAAAGTTGACAAGAAAAATAAGATGAGTATATATCGGGTAAAATTCATTTATAATTTTATAATTTTTAAAGGATTTGCATTAAATGAGTTTTGTAAAACTATATAATAGATACCACTACTTAAATTAGTTGCGTCTATAGTTGTAATAGTTTTATTTACAATACTAGTTTTAATTTTTTGCCCGATGCTGTTGTAAATATGAATCTTGTTAGTTAAAATACTAGCATCAATTTCTAATACGATAACATCTGATATTACATTTCCATTTTTAAAATGAATATAATTATTAGATTGCAAATTGTCAGAAAGGTTTAAAACCTGATCTGTTTGTAATTGCATTATAACTGGTAAATGATCACTCATATTGTACAAGTTATCACGAATTGATTGCGAATATGCTGTTCCCGCACAAGAAGTGTCATTAATATTGTCATTAAAACAGTTTGCATTATTACCATATGCCTTATAAGAATTTTCCACATAATGTAAAGTAGCACTGGTTTGTAAGTTTTCCGAAATTAAAATAAAATCAAACCGATCATCTAATCCTCCTCCGGCACCATGGTTATTAAATCCGGCATTTGAAGTTCTGGTTGATTGTGTATGTATATCTTGAAATGAAAAATTATTATGCCAACCGCCAAGTCTATCAATGGGATCTTTTAAAACAATTGAATTAGAAGGGTCTAATAATTCTTGATAGGCACTTTCAGTAGAAGTGTATAAGTTTAAATCGCCCGCAAAAAGAACAAAATGGTCGGTTGGGATGGAACTTAAAAAATCTGTAAACTCCACAACCATTTGAAGTCTTAGTGTTTCATTATCAATGCCTTGACTTGATTTTAAATGTACTACAAAAACATCTAAATAAATAGGGTTGATAGCTACGTCTGGAGTATTTAATTTAAAAATATAATGATTAATATCTCTAATAGATGTGGTAATTACTGTGAGGTCATCTAAAATTAATTTTTTTGAATTGTAAAAAACCAACTGTTGTAATCCTGTAAAAGAGCTAGATTGATTTGGGATAAAATTAGCCCTCATATATCTATTGTCTTGAGTCACTAAGGAAGTGTTTAATATTGTATTGGCACCAGCTTCAGATTGTAACTCGCAAACCATAAATAAATCAGGTTGGTAATCATCAATAATAGCCTTTAATATATCAGCTCTGTTTGAAGGTGGTGCTTCAGGAAAATCTAATAAATTATAGAACATTGTATTGATAGTTTCTTGAGCATAAATTTGGAAACTCAAAAAAATCATGAATACAATAAGAATAGAACTCTTCTTAAACATTCCTGTAAGCAATTAAAAATTCGGACTTAAATGATGTTTTTTATAAAAATCATTTATAACATCTATAACTTCATCAGATGTGTCAACTACAGAAAACAAATCAAGATCCTTTTTACTTATGTTTTGATATTTTGAAAGTAAGGTGTCTTTTATCCAATCTAATAAACCATTCCAAAATTCACTTCCAACTAAGATGATAGGGAATTTTCCTATTTTTTTAGTCTGAATGAGTGTCATTGCCTCAAAAAGTTCATCCAACGTACCAAAACCACCAGGCATAGCAACAAAGCCTTGGGCATATTTAACAAACATTACTTTACGAACAAAAAAGTAATCAAAATCTAAGTTTTTATCCTTGTCAATATATGGATTGTCGTGTTGCTCAAAAGGTAATTCAATGTTTAATCCCACCGAAATACCACCACCACGATGCGCTCCTTTATTACCAGCTTCCATGATACCGGGACCGCCACCAGTAATTACACCATAACCGTGTTGTGTCAATTTATAAGAAATATCTTCGGCTAATAGGTAATATTTATCATCTGGCTTTGTTCTTGCAGAACCATAAACACTTACACAAGGACCAATTCTACTCAATTTTTCATACCCCTCAACAAACTCCGACATTATTTTAAAAATTGCCCAAGAATCATTGGTTTTTATCTCATTCCATGTTTTATTTTTGAGTTTTTCAATTATTTTACGATCTTCATTTGGATTCATATCTTTCGTCATTAATTATTTAAAAAATGTTAATTCATCATTGTTTGTATTGATGCTAATGGGTTTAGCACAAGAATGCTAAGCTAATTCTTTTTTTAGAAACTTAGCCGTATAACTTATTTTATCATTTATAATTTGCTCAGGTGTGCCAATACATAATACTTGCCCTCCTTTTTTTCCTCCTTCAGGACCAATATCAATAATATAATCAGCCAATTTGATAACGTCCATATTATGCTCAATTATAAGGACAGTATTGCCTTTGTCAGTCAATGTATTTAATACCTTCATTAACACATCAATATCCTCAAAATGCAAGCCAGTGGTAGGTTCATCTAATATATAAAAAGTATTTCCAGTATCTTTTTTTGATAACTCAGTAGCTAATTTAATCCGCTGTGCTTCACCACCAGATAGCGTAGTTGAAGGTTGTCCTAAAGAAATATAGCCCAAACCAACATCTTGAATGGTCTTTAGTTTTTTATAAATTTTCGGAATTAGTTCAAAAAACGGCACACTCTCGTTAATGGTCATGTTCAAGACATCAGAGATTGATTTCCCTTTATAACGTATCTCTAAGGTTTCTCTATTAAAACGCTTGCCTAAACAGGTTTCACATTCAACATAAACATCAGGTAAAAAGTTCATTTCAATAACACGAACACCACCACCTTCACATGTTTTGCATCTACCATCTTTTACATTAAATGAAAACCGACCAGGTTTATATCCCCTAATCATAGACTCAGGAGTCTTTGAAAACAAATTTCGTATTTCACTAAAAACACCCGTATATGTTGCGGGATTTGAACGTGGAGTTCTCCCAATAGGAGATTGGTTAATATCAATAATTTTATCAATATGTTCCAATCCCTTTATAGATGCATATGGCATAGGAGCTTTTACAGACCTATAAATATATTGATTGAGAATAGGGTATAGGGTTTCATTAATCAATGTTGATTTTCCACTTCCAGAAACACCAGTTACACAAATCATTTTACCCAATGGTAGTGTAATAGATACATTTTTCAAGTTATTACCAGTTGCTCCTGTTAAAATGATTTTTTTACCGTTTCCTTTACGTCGTTTTTTTGGTACTTCAATTTTCTTAATTCCATTAAGATAATCAGCCGTTAATGTATTGCCACTCAATAACTCAGTTGAAGTGGTATTACTGATAATTTCACCGCCGTGTTTTCCAGCTTTCGGACCGATATCGATAATGCAATCGGCACTTTTTATCATTTCCTTATCATGTTCAACTACAATGACAGAATTACCAATATCTCTCAATTTTTGTAAAGAATCAATCAAACGCTGATTATCACGTTGATGTAATCCTATACTCGGTTCGTCTAAAATATAAAGTACTCCAACGAGTTGAGAGCCAATTTGAGTGGCTAATCTAATACGCTGTGCCTCGCCACCGGAAAGTGTTTTAGAACTTCTGCTCAAGGTTAAATAATCAAGTCCAACATCTAATAAAAATTGAATTCTTGTCTCAATTTCTTTTAGAATCTCAGCAGCTATAATAAGCTGTTTTTCGGATAATTTTTTTTGAACATTTGCAAACCATTCAGCCAATTGAATAATATCCATTTCAGCCAAATCTGCAATATTTTTATCTTGAATTTTAAAGTGTAATGCTTCTATTTTTAGTCGGGACCCTTTACAAACCGAACAGTTATTTTCATCCATATAGGCGGAAGCCCAGCGTTTAATTGAAGTCGAATTTGATTCGTCAAACTGATATTTAATAAAATTAACAATACCTTCAAAATCAATTTGATAATTTCGAGTAATTCCTAATTGTTTAGAAATTACTTCAAATTTTTCATTCCCACCATATAAAATAATATCCAACGCTTCTTTCGGTATTTCATCAATTGGTGTTGTAAGCGTAAAGTTATAACGTTCAGCAATGAGTTCAATCTGTTTGAGAATCCATGCGCTTTTTTGTTCCCCTAAAGGAGCAATACCACCGGTTAAAATCGATGCTTTTTGATTCGGAATTACTTTGTCAATATTTACTTCGTTGACCATTCCTAATCCATTACAATGATTACAAGCTCCTTTTGGAGAGTTAAACGAAAATGAATTAGGTTCAGGTTTCGGATATGAAATTCCACTTGACGGACACATTAAGCTTCTACTAAAATAGCGAGTAGTGTTATTTTCTATATCAAGCACAAGTATGGTATCATCACCGTGATACATAGCTGTTTTTATGGTTTCTTGTAGCCGTTTTTTCGAAGTATTTTCAATTTTTAATCGATCAATAACCATTTCAATATCATGCGTTTTATAACGATCTAAACGCATTCCCTTTTCAATATCTCTAATGGCTCCATTAATCCTTACTTTAACAAAACCTTGTTTTGAAATCTGTTCAAAAAGCTCTCTATAATGTCCTTTTCTAGATTTTATGACAGGCGCAAGAATGTTTATTTTATGCGAATCAAAATCTTTCAAAATCAATTCAATAATCTGCTCGTCAGAATAGCTGATCATTTTTTCACCAGAATTGTATGAGAAGGCGTCAGCAGCCCTTGCAAATAGTAACCTTAAAAAATCGTAAATTTCGGTAATGGTACCTACGGTAGATCGCGGATTTTTATTTGTAGTCTTCTGTTCTATGGCAATTACAGGAGATAAACCGTCAATTTTGTCAACATCAGGACGTTCTAAACCCCCAAGAAACTGACGCGCATAAGCAGAAAAAGTTTCAATATACCTTCGTTGACCTTCAGCATAAATAGTGTCAAAAGCTAAAGAAGATTTGCCACTACCACTCAAGCCTGTAATTACAACAAGCTGTTCTCTAGGTATTTTAACATCAATATTCTTTAAATTATGGACTCTAGCCCCTTGTACTTCTATATATTCTTGTGGCATTCGTTTAAAAAATTGCAAGCTACAAAGGTAATTATATCAAATGAATTTTTAAATGATGTATAAAGAAATTAAATAAATTGGTATAATTGATTAAATTGCATCAAAATTATTTGAGGTAAAATGATACATTCCATTCGAAATTTTTTCGAAAAAAGAGGCTTTGAAGTCTCCTCTAGGTTAGCAGATAAACTAGGGATGAGTGTTACGAATGTGAGATTGTTTTTTATTTACATTTCATTTGTTACTTTGGGTTTTTGGTTCGGTATTTATTTGACGTTGGCTTTTTTACTCAAATTAAAAGATATGATATATACAAAGCGAAGCTCAGTATTTGATTTGTAATGCAATTAGAAAGGTATAAAAGAATGAACATTTTTCAATCTAAACTTTACAAGGCACTTTTATTGCTTTTTTTGATGATTATTATTGGTATATCAGGCTTTATGTATTTGTCTGATGATACTTTTATCAATGCTTTGTATATGACAGTTATTACCATGACCACCGTTGGTTTTGGTGAAGTGCATCCGTTAAGTCAAGATGAAAGGTTATTTACAGTTTTTCTAATTTTAATGAGTGTTGTTACTGTTGGGTATGTGGCTTCCGTTATAACCGAATATATTGCTAGTGGCGAATTATTTGAAAAAATTAAATTTAATAAAGTGCAGAAAAAAATTGAACAACTTAAAAATCATACCATCGTTTGTGGTTATGGTAGAAATGGTAAACAAGCCATTATTAAATTAAATAAATTTAATATACCATTGGTAATAATTGAGAATAACGAAACACTAATTGCTGAAATTGAAGAAAGTAATTTACTATACATCAAAGGAAATGCTACAAGAGATGAGGTCTTGGAAAAAGCAGGTATAAAAGAAGCGTCGAATTTAATTACAACCTTACCTTCAGACGCTGACAATCTATATGTAGTTTTGTCGGCGAGACAACTCAATAAAAAATTAACAATTGTAAGTAGAGCTTCTGACGATTCCTCAGATAGTAAACTAAGAATAGCAGGAGCAAATAATGTTATCATGCCAGATAAGTTAGGAGGGGATCATATGGCATCACTTTTAGTTACGCCAGATATTGTTGAGTTTGTAGATATGTTATCGATAGACTCTGATAATGCCACACATATAGAAGAAATAATTGTAGAAGACTTACCAAAAGAGTTTATATCAAAATCAATTAAAGATTTAGATTTAAGAAGGAAGACAGGTTGTACCGTTATAGGTTTTAAAACACCTGACTGTGAATACGTCATTAATCCTGAAGCAGATACTCAATTGATTTCTAATTCTAAATTAATTGTATTAGGTAGTTTAGAACAGATTCAAAAACTTAGCAAATTGTTTTAATGAAGCATAAAATTTTGATAACCGGAAGTAACGGATTGTTAGGTCAGAAATTGGTAAATCTATTTTCAGCTAAAAATGATTTTGAAGTAATTGCACTTTCGAGGGAAAAGAATCGAAATGAAACAGCAAAAAATTATGCCTATTATGATATAGATATGACAGATGCAGATAAATTGACATTGCTCATAAACGATATAAAGCCTCATTATATTATTAATAGTGCGGCGATGACCAATGTTGATCAATGTGAAAAAGAAAA
>Ga0256847_1001475_pt1 | contig 11969 bp, 11 predicted proteins | sample TeddybearmetaG_FD_189099 | JGI IMG/M metagenome (GOLD analysis project Ga0256847, IMG submission 189099) | Hydrothermal vent microbial communities from East Pacific Rise, Pacific Ocean - Teddybear | ecosystem: Environmental > Aquatic > Marine > Hydrothermal vents | place: Pacific Ocean: East... | reverse complement strand
TAATCTTGAAGCCATGCGTTGGACGCTGGTAGAAAGAATTCGGAGCAATGAACTGGCACCGGACAACACTGATCTAATTATACATTTACGTACAACCGTCGCCAACCAGGTAGCCATTGATCAACCACGATACTCAGGCTTGAAAACAGCCCTAAAGAAGACCAGAAAGAAAACCGGAAAGAAGGCAGAAAAGTAGAAACCATGAAACTTGATTTTGAAACGGCAGAAAAAAACCTGCAATCGGAAATACAAATTTTCCTGAAGCAGGCACTACCCACAGAAATTGCAAGAAAGGTACGTTTGGGGCAGCCAGTTAGCAAGCTCGAACAGGCGACCTGGACACGATTGCTTAATGATAAAGGCTGGGCAGCACCCCATTGGCCGGTAGAATACGGTGGTACGGGGTGGTCGGTAGTTCAGCGTCAAATTTTTGATAACGAATGCCGTAAGGCGCACGCTCCAGTGTTATCAGGTTTCGGTTTTAACATGGTAGGCCAGGCAATTATAAAGTATGGCACGGAAGCACAAAAACAGAAATTTTTACCCTCCATCCTGTCCGCCGAACAATGGTGGTGCCAGGGTTACTCTGAGCCCCAGGCAGGTTCAGATCTCGCCTCACTGAAAACCAGCGCTGATAAGCAGGGCGATAACTACCTGGTGAATGGCTCCAAGATTTGGACTTCCGCTGCGGAAATTGCCGACTGGATTTTTTGCCTGGTACGTACTGACAGCACCGTTAAACCGCAACGCGGAATCAGTTTTCTCTTAATCGACCTCAACACCCCCGGAGTTAGTATTACACCGCTCTATGCATTTAACGGGGCACGATTATGGAACCAGGTATTTTTCGACAACGTATGCGTACCTGTTGAAAACCGCCTGGGAGAAGAAAACCAGGGGTGGTCGGTAGCTAAAAACCTTCTCGGAAATGAAAGGCTAATGGTTTCACGAGTTGCAGAGAATAAACGCATGTTTTCGATCGTAAAAGACGTACTGATACAACAAATCTCGTCAGAGATTCATGGTGAGGAGAAAGAAACCCTGGTTGACAAGGTTAACGCTCTGGAAATACGCCTTGATGCATTAAGCGTAAATAACTATCGACTGCTGCAACAGTCTGCGGGTGAAGACCAGCCCGGTGCGGAGCCTTCAATGCTAAAATTGAAGGGTAGCCAGCTGGTGCAGGCTATGGATGAAATACTGTTTGAATTAGTTGGTTATGCAGTGGTACCGCTACCCCGTGCATTGCAAACCGGCAAAGATGCAGGAGAAAATGAGGGGCCGATCGGCGCTGATTACGCGGAATATATTGCCAGCAATCTCTACCACCATCGCGGTTATACAATTGCAGGCGGATCAACCGAGGTGCAATACAATATTATTGCCAGGCAAGTACTGGGGCTTTAGCTACCAGCCTGCTTAATAAGTGCAACCAGCGCTCGAAAATCTACCCTGGCGCCCAGCGTTGAGCTTTCTATGCCTGCTTTTAGGGTAGCCACCGCACCTGCATCAAACCCTGCAAATCTGGCAGCCATGATGCGTGCGGATTCAAGTACCTCATCATCTTTTACACATTTCTGGGCAAGGCCTTTTTGCAGCAGTTTTTTTCCATAAATTCGTTCTCCCAGCACTGCCAGCTCGAGAGCAATTTTTCGTCCAAAATTTATCTGTAACCAGGCCAGGTTGATGGGAGCAGCCATTCCACGTTCCACTTCCGAGACGTGCAAAAATGCCTTTTCACCCACCACAAGAAAATCACAGGCCAGTGCCAACGCAGAGCCACCAGCAATAGCATAGCCCTCCAGCGCCCCAATAACAGGAATTGGACATGCAAAAACAGCCTCATGGAAGTCGAGCCAGCGCTCACCAAAACTGGCAACCCAATCCGGTTTAGGGTCCGCAAAAAATGCTTTTACATCAAGACCCGCACAAAAATACCCTTCTGCACCACGGATGATCACCGCCTTTACAGACTTATCATCCAGCAGTAGTTGCAAACCAGATATTAATTCATCAACCAAAGGACCCGTTAGCGAGTTTCTCTGCTCAGGACGATTAAGGACGAGTTCACCGTAACCCTCACGTACTACAACCAGTACCAGTTTTGTCATAGACAATGCTCCCGGACTGCCGGAACGGGCAAGCCCGCTCCGGCAATCTTATTTCTAGGCGTTATGACCCAGAAGCGCCTTGGTTTCCAGAAATTCCTCCAGGCCCCACTTGCTGAACTCTCGCCCATTACCCGACTGCTTGTAGCCACCAAAAGGAGCACCCGGATCAACTCCAGCGCCATTAAGGTGCACGTTACCTGCCCGAATACGTCGACCTATGGCAATGGCATGGTCAAGATCACCGGAGCTAATGTAAGCCGCCAGCCCGTATACCGTGTCATTGGCAATATTTACCGCATCATCTTCATCTTCATACCCTATAAGGGACAAAACCGGACCGAAGATTTCTTCCTGTGCAATACTCATATCGTTGGTAACATTAGAGAAAATTGTCGGCTTCACAAAATAGCCAACATTCAATCCATCAGGCCTGCCTACCCCACCTGTTTCCAGCTTGGCACCCTCGTCTATACCTTTTTGAATAAGCGCCTGTACCTTGTCGAACTGTAACTGTGAAACCAGTGGTCCGATCTGTGTATCTCCATTGCCAGGATCACCTACATTAATTTTCTCGGCGGTCGCAGCTGCTATCGCTGCTGCTTCATCCATGCGGGACTTCGGAACCAGCATACGGGTTGGTGCATTACACGACTGACCCGTGTTCAAACACACTCCAAAAGTATCGCGCGCAATACTCTTTGCAAAATCAGCGTCATCCAGAATAATGTTGGGCGATTTGCCACCAAGTTCCTGGGATACGCGCTTAACCGTTGGTGCGGCTTCCTGCACTACGGAAATCCCTGCTCTGGTAGAACCGGTAAATGACATCATATCGATATCAGGATGTGAGGACATAGCTACGCCCACGTTCAATCCATCACCATTAACCAGGTTAAAAACTCCGGCAGGCACACCGGCTTCATGCAACACTTCGGCAAATATAATGGCGTTCAAAGGTGCTATTTCAGATGGTTTCAGAATCATCGTACAGCCTGTAGCAAGTGCCGGACCTACCTTGGCTGCAATCTGATTAAGCGGCCAGTTCCAGGGCGTAATCAATCCACATACACCGATGGGTTCACGCACAATACGGGCTTTTCCCGCATCTTCTTCAAAGGGGTAGTTTTTAAGTGCTTCCAGGGCGTACATTAAATGCCCCAAACCGGCTGGAGCCTGGGCAGCCGTCGCCAGTCCCATAGGGGCTCCCATTTCCTGTGAAACCGCGCTGGCAATGTCCCCCAGACGGCTCTTGTATACCTCTATAACCTTTTCAAGCAGGGCTATACGATCTTCTTTAGAACTTTGCGAATAAGTCACAAAGGCAGTTTTAGCCGCCTGAACAGCCCGGTCCAGGTCTTCAGCATTACCCATGGCAATGGTTGCTATGGCTTCTTCTGTAGCGGGATTAATGACTTCCATTGTTTCCTGGCTAATAGGATCTACCCATTCACCATTTATATAAAATTTCTGATTATTGGACATTCTCAAGTTCTCCTCTTTTTTGATCCGTTGGTCTGTGATGATTAAATGGTAAGCGAAAGACACTACAAATACACCAAAAAACCGTTCGTAATCAACCGCCGGCAGTTGACTAATCTCTGAGCTGGCAGCATTCTTCTAATAACATATAGGAAGGGGAAATCAGGATGTTTGATGCAAACAAAACGCTAACCACAGTACGTGGTGCTTTACTCGAACCGGAACCTACCTGGGAAAAGTATTTACAGGATAATCACAGCCAGATAGACACTGCAGTACTCATAACTTTACCTTTACTCGCTGTGTGTCTGATAGTCGCAGCCGTCACCGGGCCAGTTTCCCTGGCTGTTTTTTCTATTCTTATGGCTGTGGCGGGAATAGCATTGTGGACAGTAGTATTAAATTTTTTCGCGGCACAGTTTGGCGGAAAATCCGATACCAATCGTGCATTTGCGGCGGTTTCATTAGCCATGGTCCCTGGGTTGGTGGGTAACGTCCTGGGCGTATTACCCTGGATAGGCTGGCTCGTCGCGATAGGGCTCGGTATTTATTCTCTGGTGTTGCTTTACAGGATTGTTCCCCTGGCCTTTTCCCTTCCGGAAGAATCTCGCGTAAAACATTATGTGGCCTCCTTTTTGTCAGTAGTAGTAGCCATGATGATATTGAGCAGCATTCTCGGTAGCACCTTTATTGGCAGTTCAATGGGATCTTCCGCTTTGGTTCAGCTCGAAAATTCGAATGACGACGCACCATTTTCAGGTATGTTTAGTGGTATACAACAAAATGCCGATTACGCTAATCAGGCGCAGGCAGATCGCTACAGCTCACCCGATGATGGCAAGCTCAGCGATACGCAAGTTGAAAACTTTATATCTGTGCAAGTTAAAACAAAGGCACTGCGTGATGAACAGATGGAAAAGATGCAGGCACTATCAGATCAGGCAAAGGAAGCGGATTCACAATCGGAAGACGTAAATGTGGGTGCATTTTTTAAGGCTATGAGTGGCGCCACCAGTATTGGTGTCTCGGAGATGAAAGTGGTGAAGACCGGAGGCTTAAACTGGGCGGAACATCAGTGGGTAAGGCAGCAACTCGACATTGCGAGAATTCAGAAAGATATCAACGAAGCAGTTGAACATAATTACGCCCTGTATCTTAACTACGAGGATGAGCTTAGGGATTATTTCTAGCGCAACGCTGCTATCAGCTCAGGGCTGTTATTGGCTCAAGGCTGCTATCAGCTCAGGGCTGTTTTGGCTCAAGGCTGTTTTGGCTCAAGGCTGTTTTGGCTCAAGGCTGTTCAATTCGGATCTAAACGCTGACTTCCCACAATAAACCGCCAGAGTTCTTGTGATAAGGCAAACCACGCTGTTTCAGCTCGGTTTCTACATCGGCCGGAGAACAATGAAATCGGTGTCCTAATTCGCGAGAGCTAAACAATCCCAGTACTTTTGTCTTGCACGCCGAATCTACATATTGCATTTTAGGTGTCTCTTACTCTTGTGAAAAATCACTTTACCATTTTACTGTATAAACATCCAGCGCTGTATATAACACTAGTTGTACCTGGATTCACAACTTAACCGGAGATCACCATGAATCAAACAAAACAAGGTATTAACTACCTGAAAGCTGTAACGCTTGGCATATTCATCCTGTCCGGTTTGGCTACGCTGGCTCAAAATGGGGCACCCAATACTTACCAGAGTAAGGGCGCGTGGGCAGAGTTACCCAATGCTCGTTCCTGGGGTTCAACCAGTGCAATATACCCAAGCCCGGATGGAAAGCACATTTGGGTATCCGAGCGATGTGGTGCGAACCTGTGTGTAGAAAGCAAGGTTGATCCTGTTATGTTGTATACCACCGGGGGCAAGCTGGTACGCAAATTTGGTGCAGGATTGATGGCCTGGCCACATGGTATGCACGTCGATTTTGAAGGGAATGTCTGGGTAACTGATGCGCTTGGTTATGCACCGGTTCCGCAAGGCTGGGGACATGTTGTTTACAAGTTTAGCCCCAGGGGAAAGCTTCTACTTACCCTGGGTGAAAGGGGGGTTGCCGGAACCGACAAAACTCATTTTAACAAGCCATCCGATGTACTGGTCGCACCTAACGGTAATATTTTCGTAGCCGATGGCCATGATGCGTCAGGCAACAACCGTATAGTTAAACTGGACAGCAAAGGTAATTTTCTTGCTCAATGGGGTTCAGTTGGATCAGAAAACGGCGAGTTTCGCGACCCACATGCGCTCGCGATGGACTCTACCGGACGGCTGTTCGTTGGTGACCGGGGCAACAGTCGCATCCAGATTTTTGATCAAAATGGGGTGCATTTGTCTACCTGGACACAGTTTGGAAGACCCAGCGGTTTATATATCGACAGCAATGATATGCTGTATAGCGCTGACTCAGAGTCCAATGCCAAAAGAAATCCTGGCTATACGCGCGGCATACGCATTGGCAGTGTAAAAGATGGATTTGTGATGGCATTTATTCCCGACCCCGAACCAGACCCGGATAATTCCGGTACTAGCGGTGCTGAAGGTATTGCAGTGGACAAGGCGGGTAATATTTACGGAGCTGAAGTTGGGCCGCGTAAAGTGCACAAGTATGTGCCTAAATAGCTGATTCCCAAGGAAGGAGAGTACATGTCGTTTTATGATGTTTTTAATGGTGACGCTGACGGCTTGTGTGCACTCACACAACTGCGCCTCGCCGACCCCCAATCAACAAAACTCATAACCGGAGTTAAGCGCGACATTTCACTACTGCAACAGGTTGAGGCACAACCCGGGGACAAAATTATTGTGCTGGATGTATCCATGGACAAAAATCGTTCAGCACTGGATACAGTGCTGAATAATGGAGCATCGGTTTTGTATATCGACCATCATTTTCCAGGTGACATACCTGAGCACAAAAATCTGACAGCACTGATCAATGTAGAACCAGAAACCTGTACAAGTATATTGGTTGACGAATATTTGAAAGGGCAATTTCGACAGTGGGCTGTCGTAGGCGCTTTTGGTGACAATCTATCCAACTCTGCTGAGAAACTGGCAGCAAGCATCCAGAACAATAATATCGGGCCGCGTCTGCCTGAACTACGTCAGCTGGGAATTTACATTAACTACAACGGGTATGGCTCGGCACTTGAAGATTTGCATTTTGCACCCGCGGATTTATTCAACAAACTGGTTCAGTATGCCAACCCACTGGACTTTATAGATAACGATAGAACAAGTTTTGAAAAACTGGAAACCGGATACAACCAGGACATGGCCGCTGCAGGCAAGGTAGATACGTATTATGCAGAAGATCATGCCGCAGTTTTTATGCTGCCCGATGCCGCGTGGGCAAGGCGGGTTAGTGGTGTTTACGGAAATGATCTGGCCAATCAATACCCGGACAGAGCTCATGCAGTAATAACCGAGAAGAAGGACGGAGATTACCTGGTAAGTGTTCGTGCCCCTCTTCATAACCGCACCGGTGCTGACGAAATTTGCAGACAATTTCCGTCGGGAGGAGGTCGCAAAGCAGCGGCGGGAATTAATCAGCTTCCAAATGACCAGTTAGACACATTTATCAGCGTATTCTCAGAATTCTACGCCACCTGACAACGAAGGCGGAGTAATGAGATGGTCTCGCGACCATATATTGGCACTACTTGAGCTGTCCAAGTTTCCACCTGAAAGTATAACCAACACTTTCTGAGCTTTTCGCTGTTCTGACAGCCACTGCACCACACCGTCCATTACCATCGCACTAGTGGGCTCCACATGTAACTTCAGAAGGTGACTGAGCCATTGCGTCCAGTAGGCAATCTGCAACTCACTCACTTCATAAAACCCATCCAGCTGCTGCAAAAATGGGAAAGTAAGTGCACCTACGGCAAGCGTACGAGCCCCATCGGCCAATGTATCTGGAGATTCCTTCAGGTATTGAATGCTGCCTTTGCGCAAGGACTCAGCTGCATCGTTAGCAATTTTTGGTTCAACACCTAACACAGCGGTTTTGGGACATAGATAGCGGGTTGCAACAAGAGTGCCGGACAACAAGCCACCCCCGCCACAAGGTGCAAACACTGCGTCCACATCTTCTGTACCTCGCAGAGCTTCCATAGCCGCCGTACCCTGCCCGGCTATCACATCAACATGGTTATAGGGTGGAATCCAAACAATTCCCGCGTCGTGCGAAGCACGCTCCACAGCCTGGTCGGTTAACACACGATTTTCACAAATTATCGTCTCCGCGCCATACGCCCTGGTAGCCTGAGCCTTAACCGCAGAGACTCCTTCAGGCATGTATAAAGTGGCAGGCACACCAAATTTTGCGGAGGACCATGCAATTGCCTGGGCATGATTACCAGAACTGTTGGCAATTATTCTTGAGGGAATCCGGCCCTGTTCTATCAGGTTTGCTATCGCATTACATGCACCACGCGCCTTAAATGCTCCAGTTTTTTGTAAACATTCAACCTTAAAAATTATCGCGTGCCCTAACCAATTGTTCAATTGACTGGACTGAACCAAAGGTGTTTTGTGGATGTACGGCGCTATTCTTTGGGCTGCATCTTCGATATCTGAAAATCTAACTGGCATCAGTCTTACTCGTCGCGAAGCTTACGCTCAACAATTCGCGTAAAAAAGCTGGCCCCATACACCAGTGCATCGTCATTAAAATCATAATGGTGGTTGTGCAGAGGTTCGCTCTCGCTTCCATTCCCCAGAATCACATAACATCCAGGAACCTGTTCACTCATAAACGAAAAATCTTCAGAACCAGTACTTGCAGGTGCTTCACGAATAACATTCTCACTACCTACCAAAACTTCACAAACCTCGGCGGCCAGTTTCGTTGTTGCCACATCGTTGATAACCGGGTGGAAGATAATTCTGAAATCCAGGCGCGCCTCCCCTCCATAGGCTTGTGTTATTCCCTGCATCAATGAATCGATACGTTTTTCTATCTTGGACAACAATTTTAGAGACAGGGTTCGCACAGTGCCCGACAATGTTGCTGAACCAGGAATTACATTATAGGCATCTCCCGCGTGCATCTGAGTTACAGAAAGCACAGCTGTCTCCGAGGGATTAACAGAGCGGGATACAATCGTTTGCAATGCAGTAATGAGTTCAGCCGCTATTATCACAGGGTCAATGGTTTTGTCCGGGTGCGCGCCATGGCCACCTTTACCGGTAATCTGGATATCAAAAAATGCTCCCGCGGCAGTTCTAATACCCGGGCTGGTTAAAAATTTACCCACAGCAAGGCCTGGCCCATTATGCATGGCATACAAACTGTCACAGGGAAACTTTTCAAATAGCCCGTCTTCGATCATCGCTCTGGCACCCCCAATACCTTCCTCTGCAGGCTGGAAGATAAAATTTACCTGGCCTCTGAAATTACGCGTTTCAGAAAGATGCCTTGCAGCCGCCAGTAGCATAACAGTGTGCCCGTCATGCCCGCAGGCGTGCATGCATCCACTATGCGTAGAACGATGTGCAAAGGTGTTTTGCTCCTGAATGGGCAGAGCATCCATATCGGCACGTAACCCGATTGAGCGAGTTTCATTGCCTTCTCGCAGTACACCGACCAGCCCTGTTTTACCGATTTCGCGGGTTACTTCGATACCAAATGACTTCAATTTTTCTGCTACAAATTCAGCGGTACTGTGCTCTTCGAACCCCAATTCAGGCTTTGCATGAATTTCATGCCTCCAGGCGATCAGTTCATTGTGTGTGGCTTGTATTTCTTCAACCAATGACATATTCAATCCTGTATATGTGGTTTTCAATCTCTATTGTGACAGTATTCTAAGAGCTACTACAGCTTAAGATGCTATTTTGAAATTGGTTTGAAGCTTGTTCCAATGCTCTTTCAGATTCTCTTTATGCTCTTCATCCATTGGTAAATCTTTCAATGCCTCAGGCCATAAGCTGCGCGCTTTTTCTATTGTGTCATCAAGATGCGGTTTAATCGCTCGCCATGGAATACCAGGCTTTTCAGCCCAAGTCTTAAAATGACCTTGCGCCACTGCAAGCCACTCCTTCGTTTTACCGAGGTTCCGGGCGTATTGTGTTTCGCCTTCTATGTAAACGCTGGTCGTGACGATATCGTATGCAGGGGGTAGCCTGGGTGTAATCTGGTCTTGATAAAGCAGGTTCCAATTTTTTAAATGGGCATCACCGTTTGCTAATAATATATTCACCAGTAACCTTCTGGCGAATTGCTTTGCATCGACTAAACCATCGCCGGAATAATCGTAGATCACTTTGCCGACTTACTCATAATTGGCAGAGTTATATTTTTCATGTGGGTATTTAGCCAAGACCTGGGCAAAGTCTTCCATATGGATTCTTGTGTTTCCCTCGCGATCAAACCACTTTATGGCAAAAGCCAGATTTTCATCCGGTAAATTTATTTGTGGCAGGTTATCCAGCTTACCCAGTTCAACAAGCTTAATATCAGGAATGTCGACACCCACCAAAGTGGAAAGGGGCATTGCCGTATATTCGTTTAATGGTACGTGTTTATGATGGGTTGATGGTGTTTTGATAATCCAGTCTCCATGCTCACCGTTTTTACTCAGGTTATAGCGCCCTTCCTTTTCCTTCATGGAAAACTTCATTTGAACGCCCGCTAGTGAGAACTTGTTCTCCCGGTCGCTCACTTTGTGTGTTACCGCCTTAGCTTTGCCATGGGTGGTCAGAACGCTTTCAGGAACCTCTTCAGGTTCCATGGGCGTGGCGACCAATGCGCCCTCTGGGAGTAGGTTGGATAAAACAGGATGCAGTTTTTGGTTTTTGCCCATGGCTGTGACATGAGCTTTTCTGAATTTGGGAAGCTTGGGTGTGTAATCAGGCTGAATGTTGGACGTGAGGAATCTGCCTTAAATTCATCGGTAAAGCTCAAAACATTTCGCCCATTTTGAAAGCCAGCCAAAGACCCCATAAGTTTGCCATGCAAGGTAAGCTTGAGAACGCTAATTTCATCAATCTGGTCATGGGCGCTCCTTATTAACCCGCTGAGGCTCATTCTTCATCCCCCAGCATATTCTTCCATGGGTTATTTGAAAGGGCGCTTTCTTCCTCCTCTTTGAAGGGCTGATTTTTTAATGTTGGAGACGATAACGTATCATTCTCCAAAATTTCTTTTACACGGTTTAGCTTTTCTGTAGGGATCAGCATCAATTCGCTTTTCAAGCCCTTGGCAATGAGTTCAAGCGTGTTTAGTCTAGGATTACCTAGACTCTATATGCTGATACTGCTGGCGTGATACGCCAATACGAAGCAGCATATCTTTTTGCTTGAGATCGAGGGCTAATCTGCGCTTTTTAAGTTGTTCTGATATTGGCTTCATTACAGGAAACTTATACGTTGCTTTTGTATGTGCAGCGAACCCCCGAGAGACCGCAGCTAAACCCGGCAGCCTAAAATAGGTCCAATTGCGGATCGCCCCCGGTAAACAGAGAGCAGTCCAGAACGCTATCATTCACATCATTCAACCCAGCCTTTCGCTCACTGACTTTAAACCTTTGCCGAATGATATCGGCGATAGGCCCCTCACCCACCATGCGTTTACCAAACGCTGATTGATAGGCTTTGCCTCCACGGGTTGATCTAATCACGTTCATTACGTGATTTGCACGCTCAGGAAAGTGCTCTGACAACCAGCCTGTGAACAATTCTTCTATTTCCAGGGGCAAACGAATATAAACATACCCTACCTTTCTGGCACCGGCATTTTTTGCAGCGGTCACAATCGCTTCAATTTCTGCGTCATTAATAAAGGGGATCACTGGCGCAATAAGTACGGTAGTGGGAACACCGGCTGCGCTAAGTTCCCTAACAATACGCAAACGGCTTGCCGGAGAGGATGCTCTAGGCTCCATGATACGTTTTAAGCTCACGTCCAGCGTGGTAAGACTAACGGCAAGCGAGCACAAATTTTTTCTGGCCATCGCCGCGATAATATCGAGATCTCTCAATACCAGTGTACCTTTGGTAATAAGTGTAAACGGATGCTGATAGGCCTGAAGCACCTCAAGCAAACCACGGGTTATTTTCAACTGTTTTTCTAAAGGTTGGTAAGCGTCGGTATTGACTCCAAGGGCGATAGGTTTACATATATATTTGGGATGGATGATTTCCTTTTCCAGCAATAAGGCAGCATTTGGTTTTGAAATAATCCGGGTTTCAAAATCCAGCCCGGGCGACATATCCCAGTAAGCATGCGATGGCCGCGCAAAGCAGTAAATGCAGCCGTGCTCGCAACCCCGGTAGGGATTTATGGATCGATCAAAAGGTACGTCCGGCGAACGGTTGCGCGATATAATAGTTTTCGCATTCTCTGAGCGCACTTCTGTTGCTATAGAGT
>Ga0256847_1001474_pt1 | contig 11983 bp, 10 predicted proteins | sample TeddybearmetaG_FD_189099 | JGI IMG/M metagenome (GOLD analysis project Ga0256847, IMG submission 189099) | Hydrothermal vent microbial communities from East Pacific Rise, Pacific Ocean - Teddybear | ecosystem: Environmental > Aquatic > Marine > Hydrothermal vents | place: Pacific Ocean: East... | reverse complement strand
TAGGTGAATTTTGAGTGCTTGAGAAAAATCTATAATATTACTTTTTTTAACTATTCCTATTAATACAACTTTTCGTTGTGATGCGCTATTCCTCCCAAGAATATTATTTTTATTATACCCAATTGACAATTCATATACTTCCTTGGGTAGAGCAACATTTTCTCGAACCCATAACTGGAGTTGTGCCGATCGATTACGTGCTCGTTTTGTTTCAGAGTCAGGATACTTATTAGCCAGAAGCAGCTCCAATAGATATTATTCCAATAAATTCTTTTATAGCTTTAGATATTCCTCTAGACTGAAGATGAGGACCTATTTCAGCAATCTGACCAAATCTTTCAATAACATTATCACTACCAAGCTTCCAAGTAAAATCTTGTGATAAAACAACTATTTTAATCGTGGCAGATGCCCCTTTTTTGTCTTTAATTACAATTGGTTCACTTATTTTCCATTCGTCAACTTTTATGGTTATTTCAAATTGTTGCTTTTCATCAACAAGCTTTGGATTCTCCGAATTAATAGACGGAATGTTGCGAAAAAAAATTAATGCTACACCCGCTAAACCTAATCCTAAATAAAGAATGACGAATCCGATAGGAGTCAAAGAGAATAGGGACTGGGAAAACATGCTCGAATCATCCATTTAATTTTCCTGATTATAAAATTTAAATTTTGCTAGTATTTTCTTGCATTATATCCCAATTTAATCTAAATATGCGCATATTTTTCCTTATCCACTAACCAACGTTGAATAATCGGCTTAACCACTTTCGGATAATTTTCTAATAACCAATCCGCCGTTTTTGTGGCATTTTCTAAGGCTGATTGATCCCGTAATAAATCGGCAATTTTAAAATCAACCGCGCCTGTTTGTTTTGTGCCCAAAACTTCTCCTGCCCCGCGCAGTTCTAAATCTTTTTGAGCAATCATAAAACCATCATTGGTTTTTCTTAAAGTGCCTAAACGTTGTTTTCCTGGATAAGATAAAGGCGGTTGATACATTAAAATACAATAACTTTGTGCTTTTCCCCGCCCTACCCGTCCCCGCAATTGATGTAATTGGGCTAAACCTAAACGTTCAGGATTTTCAATAATCATTAAACTGGCATTGGGTACATCTACTCCAACTTCAATAACCGTAGTAGCAATGAGTAAATCAAATTGATGTTGTTTAAAACTCGCCATAATTTGATTTTTTTCAAGGGCTTTTAAACGACCATGTACCAAACCAATATTTAATTCAGGAAGTTCTTTAATTAATAATTCAGCCGTTTCTTCAGCCGCTTGGCATTGTAAAATTTCAGATTCTTCAACTAAGGTACAAACCCAATAAGCTTGCCGCCCTTCTTGGCAAGCAAGACGTAAACGTTCCATAACATCAGCCCGTCGACTATTAGGTAAAACAACCGTTTTAACAGGACTTCGACCTGGTGGTAATTCATTAATTACAGAAATGGCTAAGTCGGCATAAGCACTCATCGCTAACGTTCGTGGAATGGGGGTTGCTGTCATTAATAATTGATGTGGCATAAAACCTTGAATTTCGCCTTTTTTTCTTAATGCCATTCGTTGCTCAACACCAAAACGATGTTGCTCATCAATAATAACCAAGCCTAATTTGGCATAATGAACATCGTCTTGAAAAAGTGCATGAGTGCCAACAATACAATCAATTTCATGATCCCTAATTTGTTGAGTAATTAAACGCCGTTTTTTGCCTTTATCTTTGCCTGTTAAAGTAATAAAAGTTCGTTGTAAAGGTGCTAACCATTGTTGGAAATTAATAAAAAGTTGTTCAGCAAGTAAGGAAGTGGGTGCCATAATCGCCACCTGATAACCCGCTTCTATCGCTTGTAAAGCGGCATGAACCGCGACTAAGGTTTTCCCCGCCCCAACATCACCTTGCAATAAACGCATCATGGGGTGACTTTGTTGTAAATCATCCCTTATTTCTTGATTCACCCTTTTTTGGGCATTGGTCGGTTGAAAGGGCAATTGACTGAGTAAGGTTTGCCAAAGTTTGCCTTGATGAATTAAGGCGGGGGCTTTAATACTTTGTTGTTTAATTCTTAATTGTTTTAAACTTAATTGATGGGCTAATAATTCTTCAAAAACAAGGCGTTGCTGGGCGGGATCTTGCCCCTCGGTTAAATCAAATAAATTAACACTGGGCGGCGGGCGATGTAAATGATTGACCGCATCGGCTAATGAAATTAATTTTTTTTTATCTAATAAAACAGTAGGTAACCATTCTGTTAAACCATTTTTTTCATTTAACCAAGCCAAGGCTTTATCGGTTAAATTACGAAATGTTTGTTGTTGTAAGCCTTCGGTTGTTGGATAAATCGGCGTTAAAGCTTTATCTAATCCCGTATCACTTTGATCCATAATTTGATATTCAGGATGCATTATTTCAAATCCTTGATTGCCCAAACGCACTTCACCAAAACAACGCACGGCTGTTTGTTTTTTAAAATCAGATTGTAACGCCATGCCAAAATGAAAAAAACGCAATAACAGGGTGCCACTTTGATCTGACACCTGAACCAATAACATGCGTTTGCGTCCTTGCTTTATTTGCGAAGAATCTACAATCACTTCAACCACCACTTCCGCCCCATGATGTAAACTGGCAATGGGGTGAACTTGGGTTCGATCTTGATAGCGACTGGGCAAATGAAAAAGCAAATCTTGTAAGGTATGAATCTGAATTTTAGCCAATTTTTTAGCTACTTTCTGCCCCACTCCTTTTAATTCAGTGACGGGAATTTGATGAAGTGCATTTTTAGACATAACAGGCTATTTTTATCAATTTATAAATCAGTTTAAGTATATCATAGACCCATATTCTAAAATTTAAATGGGGCAAAAATAAAAATGACAAATACCAATCACTTTAAAACAAAACCAATATGGTTCCTGATTTTATTTGGATTTTGTTTTTTTATCCCTGCTGTTTTAATTCTAATTTTTTCAATTGTGGCAAATTTATATGAAAGTGACGAAATCAAATTATGGGAAACCACAAATGCCACTTTAATATCGACTAAATTAGCTTATAGTCATTCGGACGATTCAACAAGTTATCAAGCACAAGCCCATTATCAATATAAAGTGAATGGACAAGTTTATAATCATGATCGCGTTTCACTTTATTCAGGCTTTGATAATATTGGAAGTTATCAAGAAAAGATGGCACAAATATTAGCCCAAAAATTAGATAATCAGCAAAAAATCACCATTTATTATAATCCAGATAATCCTCAAAATGCCATTATCGATCCTGAAATTCGTTGGGAAATGATGCTTTTTACGGGCATCTTTTGTGTTATTTTTGGTGGGGTTGGTTTATTAGTGATGTTTTTTGGAATTAAAGGCAAACAAATCAATATTTCACCTCAAGCCATTGATAAACCGTGGTTACATAATATTAAATGGCAAGGACAGGCAATTTATTCGGATGCTCAACGTAATCAAGCCGTTTATTTTAGTCTTACTTTGGTTTGGAACCTCATTATGATTTCTGTTGTTTTTCTGGCTTTACCTGATGCCATTGATAACATAGATTATTTTATTATTGCCATTATTTCCTTCTTTAGTGCCATTGGTTTATATCTTATTTACTTAACATTTAAAAACACCCAAGAATGGCGCCGTTTTGGTAAAACACCACTTAAGTTAGATCCTTTTCCCGCCTCCATTAATGGAGATGCGGCGGGCGTTATCACGATTAATGCATTATTACCTGTCGAAGCAATTTGTGAAATGACTTTATCTTGTTTTCATCATTATAGCCGTGGGCACGGTAAAAATCGTCGTAACCATAAAGATTTAATTTGGCATAAAGAAGGTTATGGTGATATAAAACCTCAAAGCCAAGGGGCTAATATTGAGTTTCGTTTTTCGGTGCCTAATGATTTACCTGAATCAACCCCTTTAAATACAGAAAATCAATATCGTTGGAATTTATTTATTGAAATCAAACAAGCCGAATTAAGTCGAACTTTTGAACTGCCTGTTTACCCAACAAATCAACAATCCCGCTATATCCAAAATTTTTCTGCTGAAATAACACCTGATAATGTAACAACTGAGATTTCGGCTATTTTGCCTTTAACCTCTAAAGAAGGGAAACAAATTTTAGATTATCAAATATGGCGTAAACCCATTAGAAGTGGTTTTATTTTATTCTTTGCCAGCCTCTTTTTTGGTTTCTCTTACTTTATACCTGATATTCCTGTCTTTGTTGATGGTATTTTATTGTTTGTTGGAAGTTTAATTTTTGCAGGCGGGTTCTATAGTGGTTTTAATAGCTTAATAATTGAAATGGATGGAATTAATGTCACCAGCCAACGTTCTTTATTTTATTTCTTAATTAAAGAAAAAAAAGTATCTTATCGAGAAATAGATTCTATTGAGAAAAAAATAACCATGACCACTACGACATCAGGACAAAAGCCTGTGGTTGAATATCAAATTTTTGCAAAATTAAATAATGCTGAAAAAGTATTATTAGCGGAGCAAATTAAAGGTGATTTAAATGTCAGCCAAGCAATTGCTTATTTTGAAAATGAATTTACAATTTAAGGCTATACTTATAAAAAATATCCTTAATTTAGATTTGAAAAATGCAAAAAATACTCCCTCCCGTTATTCCTGAATATTTAGCTCCTTTTTTAAAGCTTTGCCATCGTCGAAAAATGAAAAAAAATGCCGAGTTTATTCATAAAGGAGATAAAGCAGGCTCTTTATATTATCTTTTATCAGGTTCCGTAACTGCGATTTTAGAAGATGGCGAAGGTAAAGAAATTGTTTTAACTTATATTAACAAAGGCGAATTTATTGGTGAAATGGGGCTTTTTTTACCCCAACCTAAGCGCAGTGTGTTAGTTCGTACTCGTACTGAATGTGAATTAGCAGAAATTTCATATGATCGGTTTGAAAAATTACTGGAAAGCGACTTAAAACCTCATGCTAAAGCCATTTTATTTGCCATTAGTCGACAAGTCGTTGAACGCTTAATTTCAACCAGTAATAAAGTTAGTGATCTGGCATTTTTAGATGTGACGGGACGGATTGCAAGTACTTTATTAACCTTAAGCGAAGAACCCGACGCCATGACTCATCCAGACGGCATGCAAATTAAAATTACCCGTCAAGAAATTGGTAAAATTGTGGGTTGTTCTAGAGAAATGGCGGGACGGGTTTTAAAGAAATTAGAAGAAGAAGGGTTAGTTTGGGTTAAGGGAAAAACCATTGTTATTTTAGGTACTCGCTGATAAAACGCCTTTAGAAAAAAGTCCTTGTTGATCTTGATAACTAAATTTTAAGGTGCTGGCTTGTTGCTCAATGATGAGATCTAATATTATTTCAGGCGTCATTAAGCGTTTAAATTTAATAGATTTAATGTCTTGAATGGGTATCTTAAATCCAATATATTTTTCACCAAAATAAACCACCCATGCAATTTGAACCACGCCTGCCACAATTGGTTCATTATCAAAATGTCCCTCAAAATAAATTAAATCAGCAGGAATTTTTAAAGTTAAAATACATTGATTATTTAATTGTTGTTGATTAATCACAGAAGGATATTGGGTTGCCATTATTTAATCTCTTAAAAAATCACTTAAAAGCGTTAAAAAAGCCGTTTTTTGTTCGTAATAAACCCAATGTCCCGCCTGTTCAATGGTTTCAATTCGAGCTTCTGGAAAATATTTTTTAATGGTTGGATAATATTCTTTTTTAATGTGATTTGATAACGCGCCGCGAATAAATAAACATTTTTTATTAAAATATTGATTTGAATCTTCAAACGATCCGATATTCGGCATGGCTCGGCGTAATAATTCAATATCAACGCGCCAAAACCACTGTTGATCTTGACGCACTAAATTTTGTAATAAAAATTGCCGAATGGCTTTATTTTTAATTATTTTCGCCATGCCTTGATCTGCTGCTTGACGATTTTTAATTAAATTTAAATCAAGGCTTAACATGGCTTGATAAATTTCAGTAAAATCATGTTGATAAACCACAGGCGCAATATCAACAATGACTAATTTAGTGACTATTTGAGGAGTTTGCAAAGCCAATTGCATGGCGACTTTTCCGCCCATGCTATGCCCAATCACAATACATTGTTGAATATTTAATTGGGTTAATAATTCAACTAAATCCGCTCCCATTTCAGGATAATCATGGATTGCATGATGCTCTGATAAACCATGATTTCGTAAGTCAGGAATTAAAATAGTGTAATCTTTGGCATAATATTGCGCAATACTATGCCAATTACTCGCTGAACCCAATAAACCATGTAAAAATAATAAAACAGGTTTATTATCGGCATGTTGAGTTAATTTATAATGTAGTTTCATCGCTTAATCTGTAATACTTTTACTCACAAACTCAGCAACTTCTAAACCAAAACCATGTAAACCATGTAAGTTAATCGGCGCACTCATCACCCGCATTTTAGTCACACCTAAATCAACTAATATTTGTGCACCCACGCCTAAAGTACGCAATTCCTTATGATTATCTGATTTGGTTTTTTCTTGTGGTTCTACTTGACCAAGGCGGGCTTGAATGGCTTGGACAATATCGCGATCATTATCATGATTGCGTAAAATAATCACCACCCCCGCGCCTTCTTGTTCAATTTGTTGCATGGCATCGGCTAACGGCCAACCACATTGTTTTAAATCTAACATATCACAAAGGGTATTTTGCATATGCACCCGTACTAAAGTAGCTGTATTTGGGGTTATTTCGCCTTTAACCAGTGCCAAATGAACTTCGCTATAAACCGTGTCTTGATAAGCAATTAAACGAAAGTCACCATGTTTAGAAGGAAAAGAACAATCATTAATCCGTTCAATGGTTTTTTCATTACGCACCCGATATTCAATTAAATCATCAATGGTGCCGATTTTTAATTGATGAGTTTGAGCAAATTTTTCTAAATCAGGACGACGCGCCATACTGCCATCTTCATTTAATATTTCAACAATCACTGCAGCGGGTTCCGCATCCGCTAAACGAGCCAGATCACAACCTGCTTCGGTATGTCCTGCCCGAACTAAAACCCCGCCTGGTTTTGCCATTAAAGGAAAAATATGTCCAGGTTGCACAATATCTTGAGGTTTGGCATCTTTTGCTACAGCGGTTTGTACCGTAATTGCTCGATCTGCGGCTGAAATCCCCGTAGTAACACCTTCCGCCGCTTCAATTGAAACCGTGAAATTAGTCGAATATTGGGCATTATTTTGTCCCACCATTAAAGGCAGACGCAATTGTTGACAGCGTTTTTTTGTTAATGTTAAACAAATTAAACCACGTCCAAAGCGCGCCATAAAATTAATATCTTCAGCCGTGACTTTTTCCGCCAGCATAATTAAATCGCCTTCATTCTCACGATCTTCATCATCCATAATAATGACCATTTTACCTTGGCGTAAATCTTCAAGTATTTCTTGGGTATTGTTTAAATTCATATGTAGTCAGTTATTAGTTGTTATTTATATGATTAGTGGAGCGATAGCGGAACCGCCCCAACATTATTTAATCTGATTTAATATTTAAAGTTTTGCCACAAACACGCACTTTTTGTAAATGTTTAAAAATATCTTTTGGCATGCCTTCAGGTAAATCGACTAAACTGTGATCTTTTTGAATATCAATATGTCCGATTAATTTACCTTCAAGTCCTGCTTCATTCGCAATCGCGCCCACAATTTCGCGGGGAGTCACACCATCATCTCGTCCAACCGCAATACGGAAGGTTTCTAATTTAACATCACCGACTTGCTTATCACCTGGTTTACGACGACGCGGTTTACTTTCTTTTCGATCATTACTATCTCGATCTCGCCCGCGTCCATCACGTCCGCGTCTTTCTCTGGAATCTGTATTACGTTGGCGTTTACTCTCTTTTGGGGTGGGTAAATCTTTGACCACAAAAGGACGATCTTTTTGAATCGACCAAGTTAAAGCAGCCGCAATATCTAGACTGGTAATTTCATGATCATGCATTAATTTATTAATGACGCCATGATAAATATCTAATTCTTTTTCTGCAATAATACCTAAAATCCGTTGGCTAAATTGATCGATTCGACGTTGTTTTAAATCCCCCGCCGTAGGCATTTCAATTTGTTCTATTTTTTGGCGAGTGGATTTTTCAATGGCACTTAATAACCGCCGTTCTCTAGGTTGAATAAAAAGTAATGCGGTTCCTTCGCGCCCTGCCCGTCCTGTCCGTCCAATACGATGAACATACGCTTCAGGATCATAGGGAATATCATAGTTGACCACATGACTAATGCGCTCAACATCTAATCCCCGTGCTGCAACATCGGTTGCCACTAAAACATCAATCCGTCCTTTTTTTAGATTTTCAACCGTTCTTTCTCGTGCTTGTTGGTTCATATCGCCATTTAAAGCATCGGCTCTAAATCCATGCGCATTTAATTTATCGGCCACTTCTGCGGTGCTATTTTTAGTTTTTGTAAAAATAACCATGCCATCAAAATCTTCAACTTCTAAAAGGCGGGTTAATACCGCCATTTTTTGAGGATGAGAAACAATACAATATTTTTGTTTAATGGCAGCAACGGTGGCAGTTTTATTTTTAATTCTTATTTCAACAGGATCTTTAAGACGTTGCCGTGCGACATTAATAATCCGTTTAGGCATGGTAGCCGAAAATAAAGCAATTTGACAATCATCAGGAATCGCATCAAAAACCGTATCAATGTCTTCAAGAAATCCCATATTAAGCATTTCATCAGCTTCATCTAAAACAAAGGCTTTTAATTGATCAAGTTTTAAAGTACCACGTCTTAAATGATCAATGACCCGTCCAGGTGTACCGACAATAACATGCGCCCCTCTTTTGAGACTTTTTAATTGAATGGTAAAACTTTGCCCACCATAAATGGGTAAAATATGAAAACCCTTTAAATTAGCCGCATAATCTTGAAAAGATTCTGAAACTTGGAGGGCTAATTCACGGGTTGGGGCTAAAACTAAAATTTGGGGTGCTTTTATTTTAGCATCCAAATGACTTAATAAAGGGAGGGCAAAAGCCGCAGTTTTTCCTGTTCCTGTTTGTGCTTGTCCTAAAATATCTTTACCCGCTAATAAATGCGGAATACATTGTACTTGAACAGGTGAAGGGGTTTCATAACCTTGTTTTTTTACGGCATCAAGAATGGGCTTAGCAAGATTTAACTGTTCAAAAGAACCAATAGAGTCTGTTGATTTATCGGTCATAACGGGTTTCCTAAAATAATAAAGAGAGATCGCCTAAAATTAAAGCTCGGCGATTATAACCTATTTTAGTATATTAGCGTTAATAAATACAGCAGAGACATTTACGCAATGTCTCTTTGATCTTTTTAACCGTCTTGATTAATTTGATTTATTAATTCAGTTAAAACTTGTTCTGCTTGGTCATTTGCAACTTGACAAGTTCCTGCATTGGCATGTCCACCGCCCCCATATTTAAGAGCTAAGTCCCCTATATTGGTATTTGAAGAACGATTAGTAATGGATTTACCAATGGCAAAAACCGTATTTTGTTTTTTCAAGCCCCACATTTTATGAATCGAAATATTACATTCAGGGTAAAGCGCATAAATAATAAAGCGATTACCTGCATAAATAATGTCTTCCGTTAATAAATCTAAAACAATTAAATTTTGTTGAATCGTACTACAACGTTTAACTTGTTCTTTAAATTTTTCGGATTGTTCATTATATAATTCAATGCGTTCTACGACATCAGGCAGTTCTAAAATCTCATCAATGGTATGTTGTTGACAATAATCAATGACTTGCATCATTAATTGATAATTAGAAATGGAGAAATCCCGAAAACGTCCAAGTCCTGTTCGGGCATCTAATAAATAATTAAGTAAAATCCATTTTTCAGGATTTAAAATTTCATCTTCACTAAATTGAGCAGAATCACATTTATCAACGGCTTCCATCATTTCAGCTGAAATATCACCAAAAACTTTGGCGCCCCCATAATGATTAAAAACAACATGGGCCGCAGAAGGTGCATTGACATCAATAATATGATTTTCAGGCGCTTTATCACCGCGTCGTGATATTTCACTTAAATGATGATCAAAGGCAAGAAAACAGCCGTCAACATAAGGTAAGTTAGTGGTAATATCATTATCCGTTATTTCAATTTTGCCATCTTGCATATCCTTTGGATGAACAAAAATAATTTCATCAATTAATTCTAATTGTTTTAATAAAACCGCACAAACTAAACCATCAAAATCACTACGGGTTACTAGGCGATGAGTTTTTACATCAGACATTTATTTTCCTCTTTTGAGCTTAACATTATTATTTTAATCAACTTATTATAAGTCACAAGAATAGCACAACTTAAAAATTCTTCAGGCTTTGTATTTGTACAGCCAATTGATGAATTTTGAGTGCAGATTCTAATTGCTCAATCAGTAAAGGATCGATTTTTTTAATGCCATTTTCTATAACCTTTGGACCAACAATAACTATGTGCAAGTTGTTGAGCTAAATAATTTTAAACCCTCTCACAAATTTATCAAATAAAAAATAGCCAATTTATTTTTATGACTTTTATTTATTCTTTATTTTAATTATAAACTATATTTAAAAACATTGATTACTTTAACAATCAATATTCACTAAAAATATAATATAAAAAATCAAAGGAAATTATCATTATGAAACACAATAAACTGCCATTATTTGGCGTTTTAATTCTTGCTTCTTCTATATGGACACCCGCTCAAGCAGAAGCAGAAAAAGCGGCTCTTACTTTCAATTGTCCTGCTAACAGTCAATGGGTGACCAATCCCAATCCACCGAATGAAATACCTAAAGGTGCCAATGCGGGATTTTGTGAATTTTATCAGTTTTCATGGCAATGGTTTTTGCAATTGATGTCGCCTTCAACAACAAACAATCAATTAAGAAATTTTGAAATCGCTCAAGATTATCCAATATTAGAAGTTGATAAAGAAGGACGCTCCGTTAATTCTTGTGATGACAACGCACCGAAACATTTATTATTTACTCGCGTTAGAAAAAGTAAAGCGGCAACAACTCCTTTTGTTTTTCCTAAAAGAACGGGAGAAGCAGGCGGGGGCGATACTATTTATGATCAAAATGGCAATGTTGTTTTCTTTGATATTCGATTTAGTCGCAATCTATGTGATATTACCACAATCCAAAGTCAACCTAATTTTCCAACAGGAACCACTGAGTTAAAAACGGCATGGCGGATTATTAGCAACAATGAAAAATCCAGTTATTATTGGATTGAAGCAAATATTGATGAGGTTCCAGGAAAGGAACGATTAGGGTTAATTGGAATGCATGTGGTCCGTTCAACAACCTTACATCCCGAATTTGTTTGGGCAACGTTTGAACATAAAAAGAATGCCCCTCATTGTACAAATCCTCAAACTGCTTCAGGTTGGTCTTTTGCCAGCAAACAATGCGCCATTAAAAATCCCCCCAGTTATTGCAACTTTAATATAGCAACTCCTAATGTTGCATTAAAAAGCACACCAACTGAAATTTGTCGGGTTTTTCCTGATGGCACCGATCCAAGCGATCATAAAGCGGCTGAAAATATTGCAGTGATTACTCAATTAAATACCGAATTAGTGGGTAAAAATGGTTATATTACAAAATTACCAAGCACTGATCCAATGGCCGTCTTTAAAAATTACTTTATTGTTGGGGCATTATGGGAAAATGACATCACACAACCTTCATCCGTGATTACGAACCAACGTGGTTCAATGCGTTTAACAAATACCGTGGCTGAAACAACGGATCAAGATGTTGATTTGACTGCTTCCTTTGTTTCAAATTGCTTTGGTTGTCATAATTATGAAACAACCCGCAGTAATACCGCAACAGGCGCAGGATTAAGTCATATTTTTGATGATGTGATTGCGGG
>Ga0256847_1001473_pt1 | contig 11994 bp, 6 predicted proteins | sample TeddybearmetaG_FD_189099 | JGI IMG/M metagenome (GOLD analysis project Ga0256847, IMG submission 189099) | Hydrothermal vent microbial communities from East Pacific Rise, Pacific Ocean - Teddybear | ecosystem: Environmental > Aquatic > Marine > Hydrothermal vents | place: Pacific Ocean: East... | reverse complement strand
GGTTTTGTATCCGGTCTCACATTCTTCAACCATAATGCTGGCACCACCGATGCCACCATCGCGTGCTTTTAACATTCCCATGTAATCGGAAAAGCCATTGGCAAATGGCACACCGTTTGGTGCATACGCACCTGTACGATAGACCATTGAAGGAATTAGAATATCTTCAGCATTCGCAAAATCAGAAACAACCATGGATCCTGACGCTGCCAGTGCGGAAATTGCTCCCACTGCATATTTAGATAGTTTCATTTGTGTACTCCCTAGCAACACACATTTACTGGTTTTAGTTATATCGATGCATTAATATGTGCATCCTTCATAACCCGCCCCAGCTATTGGCGGTCTTCCAGCCTTCCACTTTAATGTGGAAACGGCCAAATTCGTAATTTTTCTTTCATAATCTGCCACATGCGGGCCAATCCGTGCGGTTCGACCGCCAGAAACAATATTATCAGGCCGCCAAAAAACATGATCTCGATATGCTTTGCGTTCAAAACACTTAAACCCAGTCCTTCGACAAAAATAAATGTCAGTAAAATTGGCAGGAGTACAATGAACGCAGCCCCCATAAAGGAGCCCATAACACTACCCAGCCCGCCAATAATCACCATAAACAAGACCCGGAATGACAGATTGATGTCGAAGGCTTCTGTTTCGGCTGTTCCCAACCAGGCGCAAAAAAACAAAGCGCCTGCAACACCTACATAAAACGAACTGACGGCGAATGCTTTCAACTTGGTGGCCAGCGGTTTAATGCCAATAATCTCAGCGGCAATATCCATATCGCGAATAGCCATCCACGCGCGTCCGGTTGGCCCGCGAACCAGATTTTTAGCGAGCAATGCCAGTACAACAACAAAGCAAAGGGCGAAAAAATATCGTGAGATCGGCTCAGCCTTGGCGCTTGTAACGATCACACCAAACACCTCCATTGGGGGAACGGCAATGGAACCTGAAGGCGAATAATTAACAAACCAGCCAAATTTATTAAACATCCACAACAGGAAAAATTGCGCGGCCAACGTTGCCACAGCCAGATAAAAACCCTTGATGCGCAGGCTCGGCAAGCCAAAAAGTATCCCCACTGCTGCGGTAATCAATCCTGATATCAAGATAATAAAAACGATATTCAGTTCAGGTACATTGGTGGCAAGTTTGTAGGAAGAGTATGCTCCAACTGCCATAAATCCGCCTGTGCCCAAGGATATCTGTCCGCAATATCCAACAAGTATATTGAGCCCGAGCGTTGCCAGTGAAAACACCAGAAAGGGGATTAAAACAATCTGAAACCAGTATTCCGTGGCCATGAGCGGTGCGACAACAAAGGCTACAACCAGCCAGGCGAAAATAAACACCCGGTCCTGCAAAATCGGAAAGATCGCCTGATCTGCTGAATAACTCGTCTTGAATTGTCCTGTTTCGCGATACAGCATCTTGATCTATATCCTCTCAATAATTTTTTCGCCGAACAACCCTTGAGGCCGAAACAGCAGAAACAACAGCGCAACAACGTAAGCAAACCAGTTTTCAATCGCACCATTGACCAGCGGTCCCCAGTAAACTTCAGCAACTTTTTCACCAACACCAATAATCAGTCCACCAACAATAGCACCGGGGATAGAGGTGAAGCCACCAAGTATGAGCACTGGCAAGGCTTTGAGGGCAATCAGAGAAAGTGAGAATTGCACGCCGCTTTTTGAACCCCACATAATGCCTGCAACCAGAGCCACCAAGCCGGCAACTGACCAGACTGCAACCCAGATGGTTTTTAGCGGAATGCCAACTGAAAGTGCGGCTTGATGATCGTCAGCCACCGCCCTTAGCGCCCGGCCAATTTTGGTTTTCTGGAAAAATACTGCCAACACCGCTACCATCACGGCTGCAATTCCGGCAGCCCATAACTCAAACTCCTGTATGAGCACACCTGATATTTCAAAATTGCCATTGGGAATTCCCACATCAAGCGCTTTAACGTCTGAGCCCCACATCATGTCACCGAGACCTTCAAGCACAAAGGCCAGCCCGATTGTCGACATGAACATGATAATCTCTTCCTGATTTACCAGTGGACGCAAAACAATGCGCTCAATGGCATAAGCAAGACCAATCATGACACCACCCGTGGCAATGATTGCAGCCCAGATCGGCAGACCCAGATCAGGATTTGAAGCTAAAGAAAATGGTACGGTGCCCGTCATCAAACCAACAAGTGTCAACGCGGCAAACAGGGCCAAAACACCCTGGGCAAAATTGAACACGCCGGAAGCTTTAAAAATCAAAACAAATCCAAGCGCCACCAGCGAGTACATGACACCCGTGGTCAATCCCCCTAACACCACCTCTACAAAGAAGGCCGGATAAGTAAACATATCGATGAAGGGTGCCAAAAACACCGCGTTTAATAATTCCATCGGACTTTCATTCCTACTTCTACTAATAACTTAATGAGAGACGCCCAGATAAGCATCTATAACATCCTGATTGGCACTCACTTCATCTGGTGTGCCATCAGCTATTTTCTCGCCGTAATTTAAAACCACAACCCGGTCTGACAAATCCATCACCACGCCCATATCATGTTCAATCAGGGCAATGGTTGTTCCGTACTGGTCGTTTAAATCGATAATGAAGCGTGACATATCGCCTTTTTCTTCAAGGTTCATGCCTGCCATCGGTTCATCCAGCAGCAATAAATCCGGTTCCATGGCAATCGCGCGACCAAGTTCAACGCGCTTTTGCAACCCATAAGGCAGACGCCCCACCGGTGTTTTTCGGATAGCTTCAATTTCAAGAAACTCGATAATTTCCTCAACAAACCTGCGTTCATTCATCTCGTGGCGTCTGGCGGGCCCGAGATAAACCGCCTGCAACAGCATATCGACAGTTTCCTGCACTATTCCTTCACGCATTTTCAACAAGCGCCCGCTCATCAGATTATCAAGTGTGGACATGCCTTTAAACAGCGCCACATTTTGAAAAGTGCGCGCGATACCCTGTTTGGCCGCCACATGCGATCTCATCTGGCTCCGCGTCTCACCCTTGTAGGTTATTTTACCTTCCTGAGGGTGATAAAATCCGTTGATGACATTGAGCATTGAAGTTTTACCCGCACCATTGGGGCCAATGATCGCACGGATTTCACCCTTCATTATATCAAAACTAACGCCCCGTATGGCCTTAACCCCACCAAAGGACAAGGAGATATCTTCGACGCTGAGAAGAACCTCACTATGAGCCTGCCTTGGGCTTTCTACAGCACTCATTCAGCAGCCTCTTCAAAGTGTGTCGGGGCATGTACTTTCATATCACTGATTTTCAAATCCGCCTCAATAATGCCTTTTCGGCCATCTTCAAAAGTGACCTCGGTTGAAATGAAGGCTGTTTCTTTACCGCTAAACATCGCATCCACCAGCGGGGCATACCTCTCGGCCACAAAATTACGACGCACTTTCAATGTCCGTGTTAGTTCGCCATCATCAGCATCCAGTTCTTTATGCAAAATCAGAAAGCGGGAAATTTGCGAGCCTGAAACCCTGGCCTCAGCAGCCAAAGACTGATTGACCTCATCCACATGTCCTTCAATCATTTTATATACATCAGGATGCGCCGCCAGCTCCTGATAAGACGCATAAGAGATGTTATTACGCTCGGCCCAGTTAGAAACAGAAACCAGGTCAATATTGATAAAAACCGTACAAATATCCTGACCATTGCCAAAAGCCACAACCTCTTTCACGTTGGGAAAAAACTTCAGCTTGTTTTCGATATATTTTGGCGCAAACATTGATCCATCATTGAGTTTGCCAACATCCTTGGCCCGATCAATAATTTTAAGATGCCCCTTACTGTCAAAAAACCCGGCATCACCGGTATTGACCCAACCGTCTTTGGTTTTGGTTTCCCGGGTGGCTTTTTCGTTTTTGAAATAGCCCACAAACACACCAGGTGAACGGTATTGTACTTCTCCGTTTTTCTTGATTTTGATTTCCACATCATGCACCGGCGTTCCTACTGTTTCTGCAGAAATTTCACCATCCGGCTGCGCTGTTATATAGACGCTGGATTCTGTCTGGCCATACAGCTGTTTCAGGTTCACACCCAACGTTCGATAGAAGCTGAATAATTCTGGGCCAATAGCCTCACCAGCTGTATAAGCCACTTTAACGCGCGAAAAACCCATCCAGTTTTTCAAAGGTCCATAGACACAAAGTTCACCCAGCCCATAAAGTATCCTGGCTCCCAGGCCAACAGATTCTCTATTTAAAATCTGCTCGCCATATTTCCGGGCAACCCCCAGGAAATACTCGAACATCTTTTTCTTGATGATCCCGGCATCTTCCATTCTGACCATGATTTCAGTCAGCAGATTTTCATAGACCCGTGGTGGTGCAAAGAAGTATGTGGGTCCAATTTCGCGGCGATCCGTCAAGACGGTTTCAGGGCTTTCAGGACATGAGACACAAAAGCCAGATGCATAGGATTGGCCGAAGGAGAAAATATGATCCCCGATCCATGCCATAGGCAGATAGGCAAGAACCTCTTCATCTTTCCCCAGATTATCAAACTTGTTGCCATTCTGCGCACTGATCAGAATGTTGTTAAAACTCAACATCACCCCTTTAGGCTTACCCGTGGTGCCTGAAGTATAGAGAAGAATTGAAACATCTTCCCCTTTGGTTTTTGCAATGTCTTTTTGCCACTTTTCCAGCGTATCCGGCTTGTCAGCCAGCAGTTTACGGCCCAGATCCTGAACCTCGGCAAAACTGTGAAGACCGTCTTCTTGATAATCACGCAATCCGCGCTCTTCATCATAGATAACGTGTTTAATACGCTTTACCTTTTCGCGAATTTGCAGAACTTTATCCACCTGCTCCTGATCCTGAACAATCGCCCCAACGACTTCAGCATGATCCAGAACATACGACATCTCTTCAGCAACGGAATCCTGATAAACCGGCACAGGAACACCACCGAGACTTTGAATGGCCACCAAAGACCAGTACAGCCGTGGCCTGTTATCGCCAATCACAGCGATTTTCTGGCCAGGCTTGACGCCGAGTTTACGCAGTCCGTTGGCAAAGTACTTAACTTCATCAAGCATTTGTGCCCAGGTCCAGGATTGCCAGATACCATATTCTTTTTCGCGGATGGCAGGTCTTTCTGCCATCGTTTTTGCATTATTCAAAAGAAGTTTTGGAAACGTATCCGCAGCTTTTCCATCGGTTGATGCAATGCCACTCCCCATATTTATTCTCCCTAACTTAAATTTTTACCTTCTCCCCAGAATGGCACAAGGTATTCAACAAAATATCGCCGGTAAAATCAACTAAACGTTGGTCGTGGTTTTCCATATGGCAAAATTTTAGTCCCACCTATAATTTACACAGTAACGCATGCGTCAGAATTCACAATAAATTCAGTTATACCAAATGCCAAAATACATACTGGAGCATCCATTCAGTTGATTTTTCCAATATTTTTTAGTTGAATACGATCTTCAGTTTTTCACATCAGAGTTAAGTCACTGCTGAAAGACAACAGGCACACGCTGCCATGCGAGCCATGAAAGCCGAGGGTGGCTGGTCAGCTGTCAGCACTGAAGAAACATAAATCCACCCCACATCTGATCTTTCACCTTATGTTGAACAGCGATTGTGGGGTTAACGCGACATCCCGGCGAGGTTGGCGCCAAGACCGAGCTCTTTGGCGGTGGCACCGCTGGTCAGGGACGGATTAAGAGAACTACCGGATTTGAGGCTTCAAGCAACCGCACGGTGAATTTTATCAGGGTTTCGAAAATCTGACAGAAGTTCTTCTTGCAGCAATTGAGCTTTCTCAATGCTCTGGGTTTTAACCAAACCATATCCTCGGATCTGTTCAGGGATACTGGCAATTTCAACCGCTGTGTTAATATTATCCACGTTGAGCCCGGACGATAGCTCAGCAATTACTGCCTCATAATCACAAATTAAAGCACGTTCAGCTTTGCGCTCATCCGCATACCCAAACGGATCAGCAATCCCGCCCCGCAAGCCCTTAAAGTGGGCCAGAATGCCAAATGCTTTGCGCATCCAGGGGCCGTATGATTTTTTGACCGGTCTTCCTGTCTCAGGATCAATTTTTGCAAACAATGGTGGTGCAAGCTGAAAACTGATCTTTACCTCACCTTCAAACTGCCGTTCAATTGATGACAAAAATGCAGTCTGGGAATAAAGCCGGGCAACTTCATATTCATCCTTGTAGGCCAACAGCTTGAAGTAATATCTTGCCACAGCCTCAACGAAAGCCCCCGCTTCACCAAGAGCGGTTATCTCTGCTTTTTGCACACGATCAACAAATTGTTGGTAACGTTGCGCGTAAGCTGCATTTTGATAACCCGTCAAAAACTGCGAGCGTTTATCAATCATGTCCTGCAAAGAAGGTGTCTCCACAGTTTCAACTGTTTTGGCATCATCGCCAATAACCGACCAGATCTGATCAGGTGCGTGGGCAGCAATGCGGCCCCAGGAAAAGGCATGTTTATTCATCTCAACCGCCACACCGTTAAGCTCGATTGCTCGCTCCAAAGATGCTATGCCCAGCGGCACATATCCCTTTTGAACAGCAAACCCCAGCATGAACAGATTTGTGGCAATTGCATCTCCCGTTAAAGAAGTGGCGATTTTTGCAGCATCAATATAATCAAACTTACCCGGCATGACATTGGCTTGAATAGCCACGCGCAGCATTTCAGATGGCACTTTATAGTTTGCATCTTCAGTAAATTCGCCGGGGTAAATCTCATGGGTATTTACAACGCAGGCGGTTTTATTCTCATTCATCAGGCCCAGAACAGTATCAGAACCCGCTCCCATAATATCACAACCCAAAACCAGATTTGCACCACCTGCGCTCAATCTTATGCTTTGGATATTTTCAGGCCTGTCTGAAATGCGAACGTGAGAGACAACAGAGCCGCCTTTTTGTGCGAGCCCGGCCATATCCAGAACACCACATCCCTTGCCTTCAAGGTGAGCCGCCATGCCAATAAGTGCCCCGATGGTCACCACGCCTGTGCCACCCACACCGGTGACAACAGCCGAATAAAGCGATGTATCACCCTCAAAAACAGGTTCGGGCACCTGACTTAAATCTGGAACAGGCGCGCTTTTTTCACCATCAGTTGCATTGAGTTTCACAGCACCTTTATAGGTGCCGCCTTCAACCACAACAAAGCTCGGGCACAGACCCTTGAGACAACTGTAATCCTTATTGCATGAAGATTGATCAATGGCACGCTTGCGGCCAAATTCTGTCTCAACCGGTGTTATCGCCACGCAGTTTGACTGAATGCCGCAATCGCCACAGCCTTCACACACCAGTTCATTGATAAATACCCTTTTGGCCGGATCGGGGAACAGCCCGCGTTTGCGTCGCCTGCGTTTTTCCGCTGCACACGTCTGGTCATACAGAATTACGCTCACACCTTCGATGTCCTGATATTCACGCTGGATGCGGGCGAGTTCTTCACGCTCGCAAATTTCTGTTCCTTTGGGCAAAGGCCCGTGGCCCGCATATTTATCAGCCTCGTTAGTCACCAGCGTAATGCGCTCAACCCCGAAAGCTGCCATTTGCCGGGCAATATCATGGGCTGTCAGACCACCGTCATTGCCCTGCCCACCGGTCATGGCGACGGCATCATTATAAAGAATTTTGTACGTCATCGTCACATTGGCAGCGATGGCTGCGCGAATGGCCTGCAGGCCGGAATGATTGTAGGTACCATCCCCCAGATTCTGAAACATATGCTGGCGGGTTGAAAATGGGGCTTCACCAATCCAGTTGGCCCCTTCACCACCCATTTGTGTATAGCCTTCAGTGCGGCGATCCATAACCTGTACCATCCAGTGACAACCGATACCGGCATAGGCACGTGCACCCTCAGGGATAACGGTCGATGAATTGTGCGGGCATCCGGCACAGAAAAACGGCTTGCGTTTGCCTAAAGACACCGCATTGCGGCTTTGCTGCTGGGCTTGTTTCAACCTTTCAACCCGTTCAGCAAGAGCTTTATTGCGGCGGCGTTTAAGTAAACGCGTTCCGATGGTAAGTGCAATCTCATTGGGATCAAGGGCTGCTTTGGCCCGGAACAAGGGCGTGTTTTTCTCATCCATCTTGCCAATGATCACAGGTGCGTTTTTTAACCCATACAATTGTTCACGCAATTGCGTTTCAATCAGCGATCTTTTTTCTTCAACCACAATGATCAGATCAAGCCCGCGCGCAAACTCTTTAACCCCCTGAGGCTCTATCGGCCAACTCATGGCAATCTTGAACAACCTCAACCCAAGATTTGCTGCCATCACCTCATCAATGTTCAGGCGATCCAGCGCCTGGCGCACATCAAGATAACTTTTGCCGGCACTGATCACACCAATACTCGGCTTTTTGCCACCAGAAAATATTTTCTTGTCAAGCCCGTTTGCACGCGCAAAAGCCTGGACAGCAAACCGTTTATAATCGTGCAGGCGCGCTTCCTGATCCAGTGGCGGATCGAACAGCCGAATACTCAAACCGTCTTCGGGTTTGGTGAAATCTTTGGGTTGTTTAATTTTAACGCGATCCAAAGACGCATCAACCGTCCCCGTCACTTCAATGGTATCTTTAACCGCCTTAAGCCCGACCCAGCAGCCTGAATAACGTGACATCGCCCAGCCATAAAGCCCGTAATCAATCAATTCCTGAACTCCGGCCGGATTGAGAATGGGGATCATGGCATCCACAAGCGCAAATTCGCTCTGGTGCGCCGTAGTCGAACTTTCACACGTATGATCATCGCCCATCAATACCAGCACACCACCATTAGGCGACGTGCCTGCCAGATTGGCGTGGCGGAAAACATCGCCTGAGCGGTCAACCCCTGGGCCTTTGCCGTACCACAAAGCAAACACGCCATCATGCGTGCCCTCACCACGCATTTCTGCCTGTTGGGTTCCCCAGATAGCGGTTGCTGCAATATCTTCATTCAACCCGGCTTGAAATTTTATATTTCTCGGCTCAAGGTGTGAAGCTGCGCGCTCAAACTGCTGGTCCACACCGCCCACAGGCGAACCGCGATAGCCGGTAATGTATCCCGCCGTATTAAGCCCTTCGCCCTTATCGCGCTCATGTTGCATCAGGCACAGGCGGATCAAAGCTTGCGTTCCACTCATATACGTGTGGCGGCATTTCAGGTCATATTTGTCATCAAGACTGACATCAGCAAGCTTCATCATACTCTCACATGAATGGTTACACCAAATAATATGTCAGCAATACTGACGTATTATACATCTTTCGTCAAATCACGTTTGTGAATAACACTAGCACACCTTCGAGAATGGATCATTTTTCATCGTCGTCCATACGAACGCGTACAACTGTCCGAGGAAATACTGGTATGCATGGTTTTCATATGTATTATCAATCTCTTGCACATATTTTCTTGTCATGACTTAGCCTCGCAAACCTACAAAAGTGACCCCCTCCACCCTTGTGGGGAAGGGAGATTATTCCTGAGATTTCCCCGGACAAGTAGTGCGCGCACGCGGGAATGACTAGAAAGCGGGTTTGATTGAACGTGACAGGCTTTAGCGGCCCGCTGGCTTTCGTTTGATTTGAATATATCAACTACCTGCGGGAATGGACTTAACGCCTACAGGCTTACCAACCACAGTCACAATCAGGTTGCCCGGTTTTATCAGCTCTTTTGCGATGCGTTTTAAATCCTTGAGGGTGACAGCTTCTATCATGTCATTGCGCTTCACCACATAATCAAGACCTAAATCTTCCATCTGGATTCCGAGCATTTGACTGGCGATTTTTGAGTTACTGTCAAACCGCAAAGGATACGATCCAGTGAGATATGTTTTGGCATCGGTAAGTTCTTTTTTGCTGACACCTTCATTAGCGATACGTTTTAATTCCTGGTCGATAATTTTCAGGGTTTCGCCAACGCGCTCATTCTTGGTGGCAGCACCCCCCATGAACAACCCGGTTTTATCAAGCGGATGCAGATAGCTGTATATCGAATAGACCAGCCCGCGTTTTTCACGCACCTCATTGTACAGGCGTGATGCAAACCCACCGCCGCCTAAAACATAATTGAGGATGTAGGCTGGAATGAAATCCTTGTCATCGCGCTTGAGACCCTTATGGCCAAACTGAATAACGCTTTGAGGAATATCCATTTCAATAACCTGGCGGCGAAATTCGGGATTGACTTCAACTTCCTCAGTTTGCGTCATACCGGACTTTTCAGCCAGCGAACCAAAGATATTGTCCAAGGTTGCCCCCAGAGTTTCTGGGTCAATATCCCCAACCACACTGATCGTCAGCGTATCCTTGGTAAACAGGCGCGTTGTCAGATCACTCAGGTCAGCCTGTTTAATGTTGTTGACAGTGGTTTCATCTCCACTGCTTGAACGCGCATAAGGGTGATTGCCAAACGCAAGTTTCGACCATGCCAGACCAGCAACAGAATTGGGATTGTTTTTACTGCGCTTGATCCCGAGCAAAATCTGGCTGCGAATGCGATCAACCGGCACCTGATCAAATCGTGGTTTGGTAAGCGCCAGTTTAAGCAGATCAAAGGCTTCCTGCTTGTTGCGCGAAAGCGTTTGCAACTGGCCATAGAAATAATCCTGACCGGCATTGAAGCTCAATTTGGCGGCAATATCTTCCATCTTGGTTTGGAATGCTTGTGAATCCAGTTGGCCTGCCCCTTCATCCAGCAAGGCGGAGAGCATATTGGCAAGGCCAGATTTTTCATCGGTATCGTGGGCTGAGCCGCCACGGAATGAAAACTTCATTGCAATCAACGGCAATGAATGATCTTCAACCAGCCAGGCTTTAATACCGCCGGGACTTTTAATTTCCTGAATTTTCATAGCCGCGTGCGAGGCTCCAATAGTAACGAATAAAAACAGACAACTGGCTGCCAGGCACCCCAGCAGGCGTTGTTGGGTGGATGATTGAAACACCTTCATGATGCATTCTCCTTCGCATCTGCCTTGAGGAGAAAGCCGGTGGTAGCCACTTCCGAGTTGAGGTATTTTTTGGCCACCTGATTGATCTGTTTCAGCGTGGTTTTTTCAATGCGCCCAGGCCATTCAATAACATCTTCCACTTTCTGACCGGTGGTCAGGGCCACACCAAAAATACGCGCCAGATGTGACTGGCTATCCTGAGCATAAACTGCCTGAGCAATTAACGTGTTTTTGGCGCGCTCAATCTCTTGTTTAGTTACGCCATTGGCACGCACATTATTGATAACCTCATCAATGGCCAATTCCACATCTTCAATCTTTTTGCCGGGCAGGCTGCTGCCATAAAAAGCAATTTTACCGTTATCCAGATTGCTGGAATCATACCAGGCGCCAGCACCTGCAGCTAACTTCTTGTCCAGAACGAGTGATTTGTGCAACCTGCTGGTCGCACCACCGCCGATGATCTGCACCAGCAAATCAAGTGCTTCGGCTTCACCCGGGGCAGCTTTTGAATAGCTGGGAGCGAGGTAAAACCGGCGTACGCTGGGGCTGGCAACACGGGCATCTTTGAGGATGACGCGTCGGGCAGTTTGTGGTGTTGGCTCAGCCATGCGCTCACGTTCCACAATTTCCGGTGCAGCTTTTATTACGCCGTAATATTTTTCTGCCAGAGGTTTGAGGGTTTCGGCCGTGATGTCACCGGCCACAATTAAAATTGCATTGTTGGGTGCATAATGGCGTTTGTAAAATTCAATGGCCGTTTTGCGATTTAGTGCTGCGATGTCATTGGGCCAGCCAATAACTGGCGTGCCGTAGGGATGAGCCAGATAAAACACAGCGTTCAACTGTTCGCCCAATCGACCAGACGGGCGATTTTCAACCCGTGAGCGGCGCTCTTCCTTCACCACTTCAAGTTCGGGGGTTACAACCTCATCGGTGAGGACCAGATTGCGCATGCGATCAGCTTCCATTTCCATCATCAGGG
>Ga0256847_1001472_pt1 | contig 12004 bp, 9 predicted proteins | sample TeddybearmetaG_FD_189099 | JGI IMG/M metagenome (GOLD analysis project Ga0256847, IMG submission 189099) | Hydrothermal vent microbial communities from East Pacific Rise, Pacific Ocean - Teddybear | ecosystem: Environmental > Aquatic > Marine > Hydrothermal vents | place: Pacific Ocean: East... | reverse complement strand
GCGGCACAGTATACTTAATACAATTATGAAACTAGCAGATCTAAACAACAAAACCGTCGGCATGTGTGTGTCCGGTGGTCTGGACAGCAAAACCGTCACCAAACGCTTGATGGAAGCCGGCGTGGATGTTATCTGTTTTTCGGCGGACCTTGCCCAGCCGGATGAAGACGATATCCAGAACGTAGTAAAAAAAATGCAGCCCTGTGGTGCAGAAACCGTGCTGGTGGACCTAAAGGCGGAAATGGCTGAGGCCTGTTTTACCGTTATCAAAGCTTCCGCAACATACGATGGTGGATACTGGAACACCACTGGAATTGCCCGTGCTGTGTGTGTGCAGGGCCTGGTGAAGGCGATGAAAGCACGCGGGGTCAACGTGTTGGCGCATGGGGCGACCGGCCGTGGAAATGATCAGATGCGTTTCGAGCGATATACCCGCTCTCTTGCGCCTTCAATGGAAGTGTATGCGCCCTGGCGTGACCCCGAGTTGCTAAAAGAATTTCCGGGCCGCACCGAAATGGCGGACTACCTGGCTGAGTTCCAGATACCGGCCGTGATCGGCATGAAAAAGCGTTATTCAACCGATGCCAACCTTGCAGGTCTTTCCCACGAAGCCGAAGACCTTGAACAACTCGAAACCAGCATGCTGATAGTGGAGCCCACTATGGGTGTGTGGCCACAGGATGCTCCGGATGAGATAGAGACTGTTAAAATACGATTCGAGCAAGGTCGTGCCATGGAAATTAACGGCAGTAGCGTAACACCATTTGAAGCCATGTCTTTGGCGAACGACATCGGTGGGCGCAACGGAATTGGCATGAGCAATGCCCTTGAAAACCGCATAATCGGCACAAAGAGTCGAGGTGTGTATGAAGCACCGGGCATGGAGCTATTGAACAAGGGCTTGCAGCAGGTGCTGCAGGCAACTCTGGATCGCCGCGCCAGTGATTTGTATAAGAGTTTGAGTCGAGTTATCTCCGATCAGATCTATGACGGACGATTCTTTGATACCGCTACCAAGGCGGCCCTGGTGGCAGTGGATACCCTGACTGAGCAGGCCAATGGAGTTGTGTCCCTGGATCTCTACAAAGGTAATGTGTTTTTTAAACACATGGGTGAGCTTCCAGCGTCATTGTACAACGAAGCGGATTCCTCCATGGAAGCCAGTGACGGGCTAAACCCTGAAAGCTCCCAGGGGTATGCAGACATTCTTTCAGTTGAGGCGGTGGCTCTGGCCAAAGCCGGGCAGTTTGAGAGTGATAGTTAAGCTGTAGTGTAGTTATAATTTTTGTTTGTACCAAAATTTGAACCGGAATCAGATAGTGATTGCAGCGAATTTTGAACTACATATAGAGACATGTACTATTGATTGAAAGTCTCTTGTTGGATAGTTGATGGGTCATTTATGATATGCAAGGGTAGGGTCAATCGGAGATGGAAATCAACACCCCTAAATAAAGAATTGTGCGGGCAGAGAGTAGATAGAAGAGTTCCTTTATATGATGAACTGATACAGTACTCTAATCAGCTCCCAGCACCTCAAGATGTGCTGCAACCGAACGCGCCAGCGCATCCAGGGCATATCCACCTTCCAGAGAGCTCACAATTTTACCATCGCAATAGGTATTTGCTGCATCTACCAATAATTGACTAATCCATGTGTAATCGTCTTCGACCAGGCGCAAGTCAGCAAGTGGGTCCTCGCTATGCGCATCAAAACCGGCTGAGATCATAATCAGGTTGGGTCTGAATTTTTCCAGTGCCGGTAGCCAATCTCGTTCTATAGCTTTGCGAAATTCAAGCCCTGCGGTACCGGCATCCAATGGTGTGTTGACAATGTTCTCGCGTTTTACATCAAACAAGCGATTGGGGTAGTGCGGATGTTGAAAACTGGAACAAACCAGTATCTCGGGTCGATCCTTAACTAAATCCACTGTACCGTTGCCGTGGTGTACATCAAAATCCAGTATCGCCACGCGATCAACACCTTCATGTTCCAGTGCTCGCATGGCACCCAGTGCAATGTTATTTATAAGGCAAAATCCCATGCTGCCGCTTTCCTCAGCATGGTGTCCCGGAGGGCGCACAGCGCAAAAGGCGCGTTTGCTATGCCCGCCAAGTACACGATCTACCGCTATCTGAACGGCACCGGCGGCCAATTCTGCTGCGCGCATGGAATTTGCACACATACCGGTGTCGGGGTCGGCCATATACAGATTATCGGTGCCTGCGAGTTTAGCGGACTCGGTATACAGGGTGGTAATCATCTCTGGGTCGTGGAGTGCTTTGATGCGCTCACTCGATATTTCCCTTGCCTGAATTTGATTAAACTCACTGAGCAATCCACAGGCTTCAAGGTAGTCGTTTACTGCTATCAGCCGCTCGGGCCGTTCCGGGTGGCGGGGTTTAGCAACATGCAGCAAGCAATGATCGTGGCTGATGTAATCCAGACTCATAATTTGATAGTGCTTTTGTTGAAAATATCGAACCAAGCTTAATTCATCCGCAGCTTCGCGTGTAGCCTTTGCTTTCCGCTATACTCCATAATTCGCAATATCAACTATTGAGGAGAAACGCCCCTTGATCGTAGAACAAATCTGGACTGGCAACGCCTATCGAAATTTTAACTACCTGATCGCCTGTGGTGAAACGGGGGAAGCCCTGGCAGTGGACCCACTGGACTACGAAAAATGCCTGGCGCTGGCGAAAAAACGGGGTTGGACCATCACCCAGATCGTTAACACACACGAACACGGGGATCATACTGGCGGTAATGCGCCCATGATTGCGGCAACTGGTGCGCGTTTACTGGCCCACGAAAATGCCGGTAACAGCATTGCCGGTATGGATGAAGGCCTGGCTGCAGGTGACGTGGTAAAGATTGGCAAAAGTGTAGAGTTGTTGGCACTGGATACACCAGGCCACACCATGAGTCACGTATGTCTATTGTCTAAAACTGACACGCCTGCTCTTTTTTGTGGTGACACCCTGTTTAATGCCGGTGCTGGTAATTGTCATAATGGTGGTCACCCATCCGAATTGTACGATACTTTTTCCCGGCAATTGGCAACACTGTCACCAGACACTCTGATTTACCCGGGCCACGATTACATAACCAACAATCTGGAATTCACGCTGGATCGTGAACCCGGCAATGTTGAGGCAGCGCGCTTGTTGGACTCCTTGAAAAATACACACGATCCCGACCAGGCGATGATTACCAGCCTGGGACAGGAGAAGCTGGTGAATACCTTTTTTCGCCTGGAAAATGCCTCTGTGATAGCGCGGTTACGGGAATCCTTTCCTGAGCTATCGGATTATCCTGATGAGCGGGAAGTGTTTGTTCATTTGAGGCAACTGCGTAACAAATGGTAATACGGGCTGTTGACCACCAGTAAAAGCTGATTTTAGAAATACATGGAGAGTATTCTTATATATTAAAAATAGTAATACTGTTATTATTTTATGTTCTTTACTGATTAAAGCGTGTAACGGTGGAATTCAAGGCAAATAAAACAGGCCAAATCAAAGGGCTGGAAATATTTCAACCAAGGCAGGAAAGAAGCACCAAAACACAGGCAACCATTCTGGCAGCAGCCCGCGAAATGTTAGAAGAAGGTGGGGTTAAAGCTCTAACCATATCAGGGCTTGCGGCGCGCGCAAAACTAACCACAGGCGCATTTTATGCGCGTTTTCGAAACAAAGAAGCTCTGTTACAGACCTTGTTTGAAGAGACGCTTTCTCGTAACGGCGCAGCCATGGCGGAATTCTTAAGCGGCATAAAAACCAGTAGATCAAACCTTTCTGAAATTATTATTACCTTCATACCACAGGCAATGACGCTCATCCGCGATAACAGCGCTCTTTTTAGAATATTTGGCAGCGACCACAGTACACCGATACTTGAAGATGATCGGGCTATTTTGTTACTTGAAAACGCCATTGCCAATGTACAAGAACTATTGCAACAGCATGCCGAAGAAATTCCTGACAGAGACCCAAAAATCAGCGCTGCGATGTTGGTGGTAATGGTGCAGGGGATGGTGGATTGGTCAACCCACTTACAACATTCAAAGCGACCGGTGGTTCCTGTGCATGACGCCAGTTTGGCTGACGAAATTTCCCGAGCAGCGCTTGGTTATTTGGGCCTGGTGCATCCAGATTAATATTTTGCGATGAGGGAAAAATGCGAGTTCCCAAATGGGTCTTGCCAGAGGGTTTGCGGGAATTGCTTTCTGGCTAGGTATGGGTAGTAAGGCCTACTTTTCTAATCTAAAGCTCACACCAGAAGATAAATGAACATATACACAACAAACGAATACGGATTGTACTTATGAGCCCTCTAAAACAGACGCAAAATACAAGGTTTTTAAGCCTGGTGGTGGTTATTTTCCTGTTGTCCGGTTGCCAGAATACCAACTCATACATCGATGTGGAAATTCGATGGACAAGTTATGGCATACCCCATGTAAAAGCTTCTACCTGGGGGAGTCTTGGATATGGGTATGCATACGCAACGGCCGAGGATGCTGTGTGTGTCATTGCCCAGGAAGCAATGCTTGTCTCAGGAACCCAGGCAAAACTTCAAGGTCCTGAAAAAGACCGGCTGCAGAGTGATATTTTTCACAAGGCGTTTCTCAATAACGAAGTTCTCGAGCTATACGAATCGGGTCAGAGCAAACACAGTAAAGAATTTAACCAGGGTTATGCTATGGGCTATAACCGCTTTCTACGTGATCGCAAGGATACGCTGCCAGCATCCTGCCGGGGTAAAAACTGGGTTCGGCCGATAACAGAGAATGATGTTATTCGCATGACCATTGGTGCCCAGATAAGATATGGTCTCGCTCAGTTTCAAAGAGGGATTGTTAACGCGCAGGGTCCGGGAATAGAAAAGACCTATCCGTCCAGCACCTTTTCGCGCCTCTCTGGTATTGGAAGCAATGCTGTTGCACTCGGACGCAGTGTTACCGCTTCGGGGCGGGGAATGCTTTTGGGAAATCCGCATTACCCATGGCGCGGCCCGTCCCGGTTTCACATAATCCACACCACGATACCAGGTGAATTGGACGCCATGGGTGTCAGCCTGATGACCACTTCAAGAATCCTGATTGGTTTTAACAAGGATGTTGCGTGGACACATACCGTTTCAGCAGCGCTACGGGCAAATGTGTATGAGTTGACAATTAACCCTGAAAACCCCATGCAGTATCTTTTCGAAAACGAAATTCGAGACATACAGAAAAAATCAATCGAAGTAGAGGTTCTGGATTCAACCGGTGGATTGCACAAAGAGATACACCAGATCTATCTAAGTCATCTCGGCCCCATTCTTGTATCTAAAGAATTTCCCTGGACGAAGCTACGAGCGTACGCCATAAGAGATGCAAATATTTTCAATAATCGCCATGACGAAACCTATGATGCACTACACACTGCGAAAAACATTGATGACGTAGAAATGGCGCTCAGTCGCCAGGGTGTTGCAGTTGCAAATACCATTGCCGCCGACCGATACGGAACGGCATTTTATGCGGATATGGCGGTTACACCAAATTTGGATGGCAAGCAACTGGCTGACTGCCGTATACGTCTAGCGGGTGTCCCTGACTATTTTGTTGTACTTGCTGGCAATCGTAAATCATGCGAATGGAAGGACGATCACCGGGCACGTGTTCCCAATGTGATGCCAGCAGAAGAAATGCCCAGATTACGAAGGGACGATTACGTTCTCAATGCCAACGATAGCTATTGGTTGACTAATCCCGGGCAACCCCTGGAGGGTTTCTCACCTACTCTGGGAACATCGCACTCCAGGAGGTCTTTACGAACGCGTGCAGGTATTGCTTTCGTTGAAGAACTTATTGGCCAGGGTAAGGTATACCCCTCCGATCTTCAGAAACTGTTGTTCTCGCATCGTAATTATGCAGCAGAGCTTTATCTGGATGAGATACTGGAAGTGTGCATTTTATCGGCCAGGGAAATACAGCGCGCATGTAATACGCTTAAATCCTGGGATCGAACCATGAAAATAGATAGCCGTGGCAGTCAGGTTTGGACTGAGTTCTGGAAAACAATGGCACAGGTAACTGGCTTACACTCTGTTCCTTATGACGACGACGACCCAGCGAATACACCACACGGTATTGCGCTTGATAAGCCAGGTGTAAGAGCTGCCATCATAAGTGGCTTGATAACTGCACAAAACGTTTTGGATGCAGCAGAAATACCGCTCGATCAAGCCCTGCGAAAAATACAATATTTGGTTGCACCCGATGGAGCGAAAATTCCTGTTCCCGGTGGCTCCGGGCGGGTAGGGATGTTTAGCATCGCATTTGGGCCCTTACAGAATAAGTTGGGGTATACGCCTATTGTGAGTGGAAACAGCTTTATTCAACTTGTTTCCTGGAACAGTTCAGGCGATCTTGTTGCGAAGGGTGTGCTTACCTATTCGCAATCGCAGGAAGCAGATTCGAACCACAGTTCGGATTTTACACGTCTGTACTCGGAAGGAGGCTGGTTAAAATTTCCCTTTACCGATTCTGAAATTGATGTTGATCCAGTCCTGCAAGTGTTGCGTTTAACAGAATAAGTCTAAAACAGGAGACAAGGGTGTATGAAACAACCAATTCCGATAGCCATTATGATCTGGGGTTTTCTTATGGGTTTGTTACCGCTGGTTTTTGTTGGAATAGCCTATTTTGATCCGGCGTTTTATGGAGAGAACTGGGCCGCTCAGGGACTGGCGAAGTTTGGTGATGTGTATGGAAATTATGTTGCCCGGAATGCTGCATCTGCTTTAATCATGTTTTTTGCACTGTGGCAAAGGAATGCTGCGATGCTTATTGTTGCCTTTTTAATGCGGATATTTTCGGATCTCTTCGATGTCATCCACAATACTATAGCCGGAACAATTGACCTCTTTTACGTTTTAGATGCGTCATTTTTGGCTACAGGGTGCCTGGTTGCCATCTATTTTTTGTGGGGAAAACGTTCGGTAGATATAGACACAATATCTACTGCGCCGATCGAAGCAAACTCGAAATAGGTGATGCCTGAAGTCAGCGTATCGGTAGCAAGAAACTACTGCCCACCGCGTAACAGCCTGCCCGGTTTTTCTCCGGTTGCCTTTCCGTTTTCGAAAGTGACGACACCATTACAGATGGTAGCCAGATAACCGTCCGCTTTTTGAATCAGGCGTTTGCCCCCGGAAGGCAGGTCGTACACCATTTCGGGATCACCAAGTTGCAGGGCTTCATAGTCAATCAGGTTGAGGTCGGCTTTGTATCCCTCGGCTATCACGCCCCGGTCCTGCATGCCGTAGAGCAGGGCAGTGTCCTGGGTCATTTTGTGTACCACATATTCCTGGGACATAGTGGGGCCGCGTGTGCGGTCGCGCGTAAAATAACTCAACATATAGGTTGGCACGCTGGCATCACATAAAACGCCACAATGCGCACCACCGTCTGACAGTCCAAATACGCTAAGTGGATTGTTAATGGCTTCAATCTGCTCATCAAGGTTGTCCTTATAGCGGCCAAACAAATACAGTAGGGGGATTTCGTCCGCCAGGGTATCCATCAATACATCCAGGGGCTCCCTGTCTTCCCGCTGCGCTATGCCGCTAATACTGTTCTCGGCTTTGCTTGGCTCATAACTCAGAGTATCCATTCTGTAGATGTGGTCGAAGTCGCTCATAAACATGAACGCCGCCTGTTGTTTTTTATTGGCAGTCCTCGGGGGTTCAGTGCGTATTTTATGGCGAAACTCAGCGTCTCTTAACCGAGTGATCTGTTCCTCGATGGGTAGATCCCGTATCTCGGAGTAGGCTGGGTATATGCTCATCGGATTAAGCGTGCCCCTTAAGCTCATAAGAATAGATGCGGGTCGCGCACCTACCTGGGGGCGCCAGCTCAAGCCTTCTTTTTGCAAGCGTTCCGCTTCCTGCCAAACCCTGGAAGGTCCGGCAGTAGCCAGAGTAGTTACCGGGCGCCCGGTGCTGCGTATAATTTCTTCTATCCAGGCGACTTCATCATCGTCCTGCAAATAATCTGAAATTATCTCAATGGTGCCGTGATCTACAGCCTCAAATGCACTGGCAATGGTTTTCATCTCCTCAGCACTTGCGTTGGTGCCTGGAATGACATTTCCTTCCGGGTCTTTGTGCCCGTAAAAACGGGAAGTGGAAAAGCCCATTGCACCTGCCTTTAGTGCATCCCGGGTGAGTTCAGCCATTTCGTGCATATCTTGCGTGCTTGCGTCGTCATAACAGCGATCACCCATAACATAGTGACGTAAGGCTACATGCGGCACCTGGGTGCCAACGTCCATGGTGTAAGGTGTATCGATAGCGTCGAGATATTCAGAAAAACTCTCCCAACCCCAACTAATACCTTCATGCAGGGCTGAGCCGGGTATGTCTTCCACGCTTTCCATAATGCGCACCAGTTTTGTTTCGTTGCCTGGCTTTACGGGTGCAAAGCCAACTCCGCAATTACCCATAACAATGGTAGTAACGCCGTGCCAACAACTGGGGGTGATTTCCTTGTCCCAACAAACCTGGCCATCGTAATGGGTATGAATATCAACAAAACCGGGAGTTAGCAGGTGCCCATTGGCGTCAATTTCTCGTTTCGCACTTTGTTGAATATCGCCTACAGCACTTATTTTGCCATTTTTGATGCCAACGTCAGCTTTAAAAGCGGCCCTGTTGGTGCCGTCAATTATGCGTGCATTTTTTATCAGTATATCCAGCATGCTTCCCCCGGAATGTCGTTGTGTTGTGACTATGTTTTTAACTACTTCAATAACTTTGCCAATGCTGGTTTGGTGATTTTACCCATGGCGTTTCTTGGCAGGACGTCCATCATTTCGAAGCGTTTTGGCACCTTATAGCCAGACATACAGGACTTACACCATGCCTTAAGCTCTTTTGTTGACATTACCTTACTATCCGTACTGAGTACAATGACCGCGACTATCGCCTCGCCCCATGTCTTGTCGGGCACTCCAATAACCGCGCATTCCTCGATGTCTTCGTGCTCTAGCAGGGTACTTTCTATTTCCAGCGCAGATACTTTCTCGCCCCCGGTTTTGATGATGTCCACTGAAGAGCGACCCATTATTCGATAGTACCCGCCTTCCAGAATCGCAATGTCCCCGGTTTTAAACCAGCCATCTTCCGAGAAGGTGTCCTGTGTTGCTTCCTTATTGTCCCAGTATTCCAGAAACACATTGGGACCCTTAATCCAGATTTCACCGGACATGCCTTCGCCGGTAACAGGCTGGTTTTGTTCGTCGACTAACAGCAACTCGACTCCAGGAAGTGGTTGGCCAACACTACCAGCTTTTCGAATGCCCTGATAAGGGTTGGAAAGAGCCATACCTATTTCGGTCATGCCATAACGTTCGAGCAAGGTCTGCCCGGTGAGTTTTTCCCAGGATTTGTATACCGATACCGGACACGCAGCCGAACCTGAAATCATCAAACGCATTCCGGCAAAGCCTTCACAGATATCAGTATATTTCTGGTTATTGCGCATACCTTCCAGCGTTTTGATCATTTTCACATAGATCGTTGGTACCGCCATAAAAAGGCTGTAATCCTTGCGGGCAACGCCTGCAAAAATACCCGGCATATCAAAGTTCCGGAATATAACTACTCGGGCCCCAGCTGCGATAGCACAGCACAACACATTTATGATGCCGTGCACGTGGTGCATCGGCAAAAACAGGGGGATTACATCATCTTCCTGCCATTGCCAGGCTTCCAGCAGGGTACCCACCTGCGCCGACAGATTTCTATGTGTGGTGACCACACCTTTGGGTTTGTTGGTAGTGCCACTTGTGAATAACAGTAAGGCCCTGGTATCAGGGTCGGGTAAGGGCAAATCGGGGATGGGGTTTTGAGCGCTATCCATTTCTGCCGTATTGGCTGTTGCACAAAGTGCATAGGAAATACCAAGTTTGGAACAAACTGTTGCTGATAGCTCCTGGTGTTCCCTGTCAGTGAACAGGCGCGTTACCCTTGCAGTGGTAAGGGCATAATTAACCTCGTTCGCGGGCGTGTTTACGTTAAGTGGCACTGCAACCCCCCCGGCGCGCCATATGCCCAGCAAGGTGATGGTGTATTCAAACCCGGCCGGCAGGATGAGGGCTATGCGTTCCCCATTCAGGGAATTTTCGCCGGGTGTAAGCAGCCTGGTCGCGAATTCGTTCAGTTGTGCTCGCAACTGTGCGTAGTTTAATGACCTGGAACCTGCGCACAGCGCGGTTCTATCGCCCGGATGATGGTTCAGGGATTCGAAAAACTGAAGGTGACTAATTTCTGTTTGCATAATTGTTTTAACCATACTGAACCTTTGTATACGATTAAAGCAGGCAAAAGGGAAGGTTCTGAATACACGCTTATTCAGATAGGCTCTAATACACCTGAATATGGCAGGGGAGGGGATAAATGATTTCCAATCGAGCAGCACTTGTAGCGGTAATTGTGGCACTTGTGTCAGGGCTGTTAATCAGCCTGGCGATTCGCCCGCCTACACTTATCTCTGATACGACCACTGGAACATCCGCAACAGAGTCAGTTGGCTTTACTCCCCTGCGCTGGAGAGTGCCGCTGTTTATTTCGGAAAACCTGCCGGTACTTGGTGATAGTCCGGTTTATCTGGCAGAGTCACTGAGTAGGGTCAGTGCAGGTGCGATTCAACTGGACCTGTTTGATCCGGGTGAAATTGTTCCAGCTTTTTCCATTACAGATGCAGTGCGTGAGGGCAAAGTACAGGCAGGGTGGACCTGGCTGGGATATGACCAGGGTAAAATTCCGGCTTCTGCATTAATTGGTGCAGCGCCATTTGGCCTCGAACCCTGGGCTTATATGGGTTGGTGGTATAAAGGGGGTGGAAGGGAACTGACCGAAAAAATCTATACACCACACAATTTGATGCCCCTTCTGTGCGGTATTATTGGTCCCGAAACGGCGGGTTGGTTCAGACAACCTATTGAATCGGTCGCCGATTTTCAAGGTCTTAAAATCCGTTTTGCCGGCCTGGGTGGAAAAGTGCTGCAACGCCTTGGAGCTTCGGTAACCATGTTGCCAGGTGGAGAAATTTTCCAGGCTCTGGAAAAAGGTGCGATCGATGCTACCGAGTTTTCTCTGCCCATAGTAGACGAGGCATTGGGCTTTTCTCGTGTAGCGAAGAATAACTACTTTCCGGGATGGCACCAGCCGTATACAACCGCACACCTGGTCGTTAATTTACAATTATGGAAGGCACTGACGGAGCCTGAGCAGGCCTTGTTTCGAACAACATGTACCGCATCCACCGGGCATCTTCTTGCACACGGAGAGGCCGCACAGGGAGCAGTGATTCGTGGTCTGGGTGAGGCGGGAGTAACCGCAAGATACCTACCTCGTGATATTTTGCGCGAGCTTAAATCGGTAACCATGCAAGTGTTGGACGAGGAGGCAGAGAATGACCCCGATTTCGCAGCCGTACTGGACTCCCAACGGGCCTTTGAGGCAGATTATGCGCTATGGAAACGTCTGGCCTATCTGCCGAGTGACCTGTAGTGGATAAACTGCGTTTGCCAGAAACAACATTTTCACGCGCCATTGATGGGTTCCTGGAAAACATGGGTCGACGTATCTCATGGTTATGGCTGGTTCTGCTCATTGTCATCGTTGTTAATGTTGTGTTGCGTTACTGGTTTGATGAAGGCCACATAGAGCTGGAAGAATTACAGTGGCATTTGTATTCCATAGGTTTTCTGTTGGGTTTGTCCTATACCTACCAGGCGAATGCCCATGTGCGGGTAGATGTTGTGCTGGTCAAACTGTCGCCACGTTTTCAGGCATGGCTTGAGTGGTACGGAATTTTGCTGGCGCTGCTGCCTTTTATTGTGCTGATTATCTGGTACGGCATTCCCTTTGTGATGCTCAGCTATAATCTGAGTGAAATTTCCCAGGCCCCGGGTGGGCTACCCTATCGTTGGATCATTAAGGCGT
>Ga0256847_1001471_pt1 | contig 12005 bp, 11 predicted proteins | sample TeddybearmetaG_FD_189099 | JGI IMG/M metagenome (GOLD analysis project Ga0256847, IMG submission 189099) | Hydrothermal vent microbial communities from East Pacific Rise, Pacific Ocean - Teddybear | ecosystem: Environmental > Aquatic > Marine > Hydrothermal vents | place: Pacific Ocean: East... | reverse complement strand
CGAAAATACCGAGCCATGTTTTTGATGGATTTGGCGGTGCCGAGGGATATTGAACCTGAAGTATCCAAACTTAATAATGTCTATTTGTATACTGTTGATGATATGCAAAGCGTTATTCAGGAAAATCTCAAGGTGAGAGAAGAAGCCGCTCGTGAAGCCAGAGACATTGTTCAACTGCATACGCATAAATATTTAACTTGGCTTAAGTCGCTTTCGTCAGTTTCAATGCTGAAGGAATTTAGGATGCAAATGGATGAAATAAAAGCAGATGAAATTAAACGTGCTATCGCTAAACTGGATCTAAAAAATGATGAGGAAAACCAGCAGACGGAAAACATCATTGAAGAGTTGGCTAATAGACTCGCACAAAAGTTTATGCATCAGCCAAGTATAGAGATCAGACGGGCGGGTGAAAATAACGAAACTAAAACGCTCGAAACTTTAGCGAACACTTTTAAACTAGATCAATAAATTCTAATTAGTGCAAGGCTCTGATTTAAATGAGACTCATATTAGAAAACAAATCATATTAGAAGAGAATCCACGTTAAAAAAGAAACAACACTGGAAAAGAAGTCGGAATGAAAGAATCAATTATTAGAAAATTAGAAATACTCTCAGAAAGACATGAAGAGGTAGGCCATTTGTTAGGTGAGCCCGATGTGCTGGCTGATCAAAATAAGTTTAGAGATCTGTCTAAAGAGTATTCTCAACTGGAAGAAGTTGTCAACTGTTTTTCTAAATATAACGAACTGATGGATGAGATGAAAAGCGCAACGGAAATGATAAAAGATACTGATCCAGAAATGGCCGAAATGGCAGCAGAGGATGTTAAGGAATGTAAACAGCAACTAGGGCCTACCGAGGCGGAACTACAAAGATTGTTGCTTCCCAAAGATCCAAACGATGGTAAAAATATATTCTTAGAAATTAGAGCGGGTACAGGTGGCGATGAGGCGGCACTATTTTCTGGTGACTTGTTTAGAATGTACAGCCGATATGCTGAAAAGAACCGGTGGCAGGTGGAAGTCATGAGTGAAACTAAAAGCGAACAAGGTGGATATAAAGAAATCATTTGTCTGGTATCGGGAGCTAATGTTTATTCAAAACTAAAATTCGAATCAGGTGTGCATCGTGTTCAACGGGTACCTGAAACAGAATCTCAAGGTCGAGTGCATACTTCCGCTTGTACGGTAGCAATAATGCCAGAAGCGGATGAGTTGGATGAAATAGAAATTAACCCTAGTGATATACGAGTGGACACTTTTCGTGCATCCGGAGCCGGTGGACAGCATGTTAATAAAACGGACTCTGCCATTCGTATTACTCATTTGCCAACGGGTTTAGTAGTCGAGTGCCAAGATGGGCGCTCTCAACACAAAAACAAAGCGCAAGCACTGAGTGTATTAAAATCGAGATTACTTTCAGCTCAAGAGGAAAAAGCTCACAATGAACAAGCTGAAGAACGTAAGAGTTTGGTGGGGAGTGGTGATCGCTCTGAAAGGATTAGAACCTATAATTTTCCACAAGGGCGAATGACAGATCATCGAATTAATCTGACACTTTATAAATTAGATGAAATCATGCAGGGTGACTTAACTCAATTAATTGAACCCTTAGTTAGCGAATATCAGGCAGATCAACTAGCGGCTTTGTCGGCTGTTCACTAAAATCATTATCGATTATTCATTATCAACATAGCGCTTGGTCTGAGGTATGAAAAAAAACAAAGTTAATTCGGTGGTTATTGTGGGCGGCACCCACGGTAATGAATTAACCGGTATCTACTTGGTAAAACAATGCCAAAAAGAAAAACTTGATGAAAACTATTCTTCATTTAGCCTAGGTTATTTGTTGGCAAATAGTCGGGCTATCAAGGAAAACAGACGATATATAGATATCGATCTTAATCGAAGTTTTAAATTACCTGATTTGTCTGATGCCAATCTCCAGCATTACGAATCAAAGCTTGCAAAAACAATAAACAATGAACTGGGACCAAAAGGTCAATCAAAAACTGATTTTATTATTGACCTGCATACCAGTACTGCAAACATGCAAATTAATATCGTCATTACCCGTATCGATAAATTCCATTTACAGTTAGCCTCGTACCTAAAACAGACATTACTTGATGTAACCGTTACTTCAGAAGCTGAGTTGTTGGGTGATCACCACTTTTTAGAATCAATAGCCCCTAATGGTGTACTGATCGAAATTGGATCGATTGCCCAAGGCTGTATTGAATATCCCATTATAGAAAAAACTAGACAAGCTATGTTGGCCTGTTTGGAGTTCGTTGAGTTATATAACAACGACTCCGTACCTGATCTGCCTGAAGTTTTAGAAACGTTTAGTTATTATTCTAAAGTAAAATTCCCATTGGATGAGATGGGAGAAATTTCTGCAAGTGTACATCCATCGTTGATCGGCAAAGCTTATCCATTATTGAAAAAAGGTGATCTGATTTTTAAAACATTTGCGGGCGAAGATATTCCATACTCCGGTGAAACAACCCATTTGTCTTTTATCAATGAAGCCGCCTATTACGATAAAAAAATTGCTATGTGTTTGTGTGAGCAAGCTAATTATTCTCTAAAAACGAATCGACGAATAAAATGAAGGTCAAGGAAGCGATAGCATTCACAAGCCAAAGGATAGGCCGATCTGAAGCTGAAGTCGATGCCAAATATTTAGTCAGTCATGTTTTACAAAAGAACTTTACTTGGTTAAAAACTTGGCATGACAGTGAACTATCAGAACAACAGGAAACAACATTAGCGAGCTTAGTGGAAAGAAGAAAAAATGGCGAGCCGATTGCGTATATTACCGGTGAAAAAGACTTTTGGACTTTAACATTAGAAACAAACCCCTCTACTTTAATACCGCGTCCTGAAACAGAGCTACTAGTTGAAACAGCTTTAGAATTCCTCGCTAATAAATCGAGGGCTAAGGTTTTGGATCTAGGATGCGGAACCGGAGCCATTGCCTTGGCAATTGCGAGTGAAAGAAAAAATGATATTATTATTGCGAGTGATTATGTCGCAGAAGCAGTTCAGTTAGCAAATAGAAATGCGATCAAGAATCGCATAGATAATGTGACATTCATACAAAGTGATTGGTTTTCAAACATAAGAGAAGATGATTTTGACTTAATCGTGTCTAATCCACCTTATGTTGAAGAAAACGATCCTCATTTAACCCGAGGAGATTTAAGGTTTGAACCTAGTTCCGCGCTTACGGCAGGAGACAACGGATTCGCTGATATCAAAACGATTATAAATGAGGCTAAGAACCACCTTGTGGAGAACGGTGTTTTATTGATGGAGCATGGTTTTGAGCAAGGAGAAAGAGTACGTTCTTTGCTGAGTGACGTGGCGTACAACCACATCGAAACATTGGCGGATCTTTCTGGGCTTGATAGGATAACAATAGCAATTAATTCTATGATGAATACCAAAAATGCTAACCGATAATCAACTCCTCAAATATTCACGACAAATCATGCTGCCGCAAATTGACATTGTAGGGCAAGAAAAGCTTAATCAGGCTCATGTAGTAATCGTCGGATTGGGCGGTTTAGGTTCACCTGCTGCGATGTACTTGGCAACAGCTGGAATTGGCAAGCTAACTTTGATCGATGATGATCAAGTTGACCAATCAAACCTACAACGTCAGATCATTCATAACAAAAACTCTATTGGCAAAAACAAAGTAACCTCTGCGAAAGAAACTATCAATGCACTTAATTCTGATTGTTCGGTTAGTACAATTGATAAACGCCTGAATGAAGAAGAGTTTGAACATTTACTAAGTGACGTGAATGCTTTAGTTGATTGCTGTGATAATTTTGAAACTCGTTTTTTACTAAATAGAGTTTGTTTTAAAACTAAAACACCATTGGTTTCTGGCTCGGCTATTCGTTGGGAAGGGCAGTTAACCACTTTTACCATGCAGGAAAATACGCCTTGTTATCAATGTCTTTATGACGATAACAGTTCAACCGATCAAACCTGTGCTCAAAATGGCGTGGTAGGGCCGGTTGTTGGAATTATCGGTAGTATGCAAGCATTAGAAGCGATAAAAGTCATTACTGGTGCAGGAGAGCTTTGCATTGGTGAACTCACTCTTTTTGATGGTCTTGATATGTCTTTTCACAAAATCAAATATACCAAGAAAGATGAATGTCCCGTTTGTAGTTAGTTTGAAGCTACCACTCTATCTCGAACCTAATCATTGAGCGTGAATTCTGTTACTATTGGATCGTTATGCTGTAAAGGAAGTACCCCGTCATTGCGAGAAGCGTAGCGACGTGGCAATCTGTTGGGGGGTTCGTATACCGCAAAGAGATTGCAGCGCTGCGCTCGCAATGACGGGGTGGGTTGATATCTGCAATGACATGGAAAAAACGTCATTGCGAGGGAGGAACGACCGTGGCAATCCTTCAGTTGATTAGTAAACCCCAAACAGATTGCCACACTACGTTCGCAAAGACAGGTTACTTTGGTTAAGAGTGAAATATTAACCTTGCAATATTGGACTGGTAGTCCATAATAGCAAGGATGATTAAACGAAGATTATATCAACACCTTGTCGATCAGCTGGATCAATTTCCCGCCGTTGCACTACTTGGGCCACGTCAGGTGGGCAAAACAACACTTGCATTAGCGTTGGCAACTCAACGGGAGTCAATTTACCTTGATTTAGAATCCGAAGTCGATCGACAAAAACTCGATGAGCCAGAACTCTACTTATCTGCCCATCAGGGTAAACTGGTTATCCTTGACGAAGTTCAAAGAATGCCAAATCTATTTAGTCAATTACGCGGAATAATTGATAAGGCTCGCCGTAGTGGTCAAAAAAGCGGCCAGTTTTTGTTACTAGGCTCGGCATCGCTTGATTTATTGAAACAGTCTAGTGAAAGCCTAGCGGGTCGAATCGCCTACCTTGAGTTGGGGCCAATAGACCTAACTGAATTCAAAGAAAATAACAAAAACCAAGAAAACCAGCTCTGGCTTAGAGGTGGTTTCCCCGATAGTTTAACCGCCATAAATGATTCTCAAAGCCTTTCGTGGCGACGCAATTTTATCCGTAGTTATTTGGAAAGAGATATTCCTCAATTGGGACCAAGAATTCCAGCAGAAACACTGCGTCGATTTTGGACCATGCTAGCTCACGTTCAAGGTGGATTACTCAATTCTGCTTCTTTGGCAAGAGGGCTAGGTGTTGATAATAAGACCGTCAATCGGTATCTGGATTTGTTAGTGGATTTAATGCTGGTAAGACGCCTGCGCCCGTGGCACGGAAATACAGGCAAACGATTAACAAAATCACCAAAAATAACTATCAGAGATTCTGGTATTCTACACAGCTTACTGAATCTTCCAACATTAGAAGCGTTGCAAGAACACCCGGTTATTGGTGCTAGTTGGGAAGGATTTATCATAGAAAATTGTTTGTCGGTTATTCCTCCTCAAGTCGAAGCGAGTTTTTATCGTTCTTCCGGCGGTGCTGAAGTCGATTTAATTTTAGAATTTCAATCGAGTAAAGGCAAACAAATATGGGCGATTGAAATCAAACGGAGTTTGAAACCTAAAGTCTCTCGAGGTTTTCATAGCGCATGCGAAGAGCTAAACCCCCAACGAAAATTACTGGTTTATCCCGGCGATGAAGCCTATCCAATATCCAACGGTATTCAAGTCATTGGCTACAAACAGCTGATAAACGAACTAGCCGAATTAGAGAAAAATAAATGAGTTTATTCAACGAACTAAAAAGAAGAAACGTATTTAGAATCGCGGGTATTTATGCCGTAGTCGGTTGGATACTGATGCAAGTGGCTGGAACGTTAGAAGAATCTCTAAATTTACCTGCATGGTTTGATAGCGTAATCACCGCAGGATTGTTAATCGGTTTTCCTATAGCTCTGCTATTAGCTTGGGCATTTGAAATGACGCCGGAAGGAGTAAAGCCGACCGAATTGTTATCGGAAGATGAGAGCTCGTTACCGTCTTCAAAAAAGATGGAGGGATTAATATTGATTGGGATTGTTGCGGTGCTTGGCATGGGCACATGGCAGCAGATGAATGATGATCCACAAGACTCAGTTAATCATAAAAATACTACACAGAACGACATAAAATCAAAGTTTTCTACGACCTTTGATATCTCCAGTGACAAAAGTGCTGAACTGGCAATAAGCCCCAACTCCATTGCTGTTTTACCTTTCAAAGATCTCTCCCAAGCCGGTGACCAAGAATATTTCTCTGATGGTATGGCAGAGGAAATTATTAATGTCCTTGTTCGCATTGATGCTTTAAAAGTCACCTCACGAACGTCTGCATTTCAGTTTAAAGGCCGTAATAAAGGTATACCTGAGATTGCCAAGCATTTGAAAGTTCGTTATATATTGGAAGGCTCTGTTCGTAAATCAGGTAAAAAATTAAGAATTACTGCACAGTTAATCGATGCAAATAATGATAAACATTTATGGTCAGATACTTTTGACCGACCACTAACCACAGAAAATATTTTTGCAATTCAAGGTGAAATTTCAAATGCAATATTAACTGAACTCAGCGAACATCTTAACTTTGCGTCTAAAATTAAAGTCAATCAAAGCACCAGCAATTTAACCGCTTATGAGCTTTATCTTAAAGCAAAACCTCTATTCCTAAAGAGGAAAGATCTTGATATTGCCGATCAGTTGTTAGAGCAAGCAACGCTTTTAGACCCCAAGTTCGCAAAAGCATGGGAAATTAGAGCTGCACTACAAACGCTTATGGTTTCCTATAATTATACAGAAAAGACCTTTGAACACCAGAGTAAGAGACTATTCGAGTTTGCCAACAAAGCTTTAGCGATAGAGCCAGATAGCGCAGTAGCAATCGCGAGTAAAGCGCTAGCGATGTATGACCAAATTTTCAATTTGGTAGAAAAAGCAGACATGAGTCAAATACTTGCTGATTACAATACGGCCTTAAAGATAGAGCCTCAAAATGCTTCAGCACATAATTGGAAAGGTTTATTGTTTCAATCTGGTGGTTATCTTGAAAAAGCGCGAGCAAGCTTTCAATCGTGTTTAGATTATGAACCTTTTTATTCACCTTGCTCCGCAAATATGGAAATTGTTCTCGCTGAACTAGGGCGCGATAAAGAAGCAATTAATCTTTATTTGTCGAGTTTAAATCGTGGGCTCAGAAAAACTGAATCTTCGCCGGCACTTGCTGCTATGGCAAGACTCAATATGGAGATTTTATTTAAAACCTCTACCAATCATAAAGTATTACTCGCTGGCTGGCCGAAGCATGATGAACTTTATCAAGCATTTAAAAATCCAAATGAAGATCACAGTGATTTAGTTATTGAAATAATGAAATTTCTAAAAACAAACACTCACAAACTCACCCAAGAAGTCGATATTATGCTAAATCCATTAGGTAAAATACCCGAAGCCAGTGTACTTGGAATGTGGGATGCTATCAATTATAGAGGTCGACAGACAGCCAAATTTAAAGCTTTTATTAGAAACAGTGGCATCTACGACTTTTGGATTAAAACAGGATTTCCACCACAATGTCGACAGCTTTCTGATAGTAAAATAAAAGATGATTTTGAGTGCGATTAAAAGGGTAGCCGCCAGTGCAGGCGTATAAGGATAAAATGTCATTGCGAGAAGCGTAGCGATGTGGCAACCTTTCAACGCAAAGGTACACCCAAACGGATTGCCACAATCGACGCGTATCTTGACATAGATACTGTAGATAAAAAACATGATCTATCTTTCACTAATTAATTTAACTTGGAGGTATGTTCTATGACCACTCTATCAAATATTTTCAAAATTACTAACTACGGTGCTTTGCTAGGCTGGGGAATTCTTATCATTCTCCCTAGCTGGCAACTAGGACAACCGCTAGTGATCGGAATTATCATTACGCTACTTTGCATTGTCTATTGCTACCTGGTATTTCTCGGTAGAAAACACGATGACCCATCAGTAAAATACAGAGGAAACTTTAAATCGCTTCATGGTATTATCAATTTATTTAAATCTCCTAGAGTTGTTCTAGCAGGTTGGATTCATTATTTGGCTTTTGATTTGATGGTTGGAATATACGTCTTAAACGACGCGGCACGTTTTGGCATTTCACATTGGTTACTTGTTCCGTGTTTATTGCTTACTTTGATGTTTGGACCAGCGGGTCTACTACTTTATTTCTTGTTAAGGTTTTTAGTAGAAAATAATGTTTTGGCATTTGGCTTTCTCTGAAGCAGAGTAAAGAAGGCAAATTACTTGTTAACGACTATCTTTCATCAATAAATCCAGTTTTATTTGCGCCCGTTTTTGGCTTTTTAAATCTATAGCTTCAATCATTTCACATTCATCTCTAATCATTTCAGAAACAAGACTTGGGTAATGACGGCAATCTTCTGGCCTATCCAAGTAAATGCTACAAGTGTATTTATTTGATGCAAGAGCGTTGGTTTTTGGGACTAATTCTAGAAAGGGGCACCTTTTAAATCCAATTCCAGTTTCAGGGTCGAACCATATTTCATTATTTTTAACGAACTTGAATAAGTCAGGTTGAAAAACCTCCCATAGGTCGATTTCCTCTTTTGTTGCATTGAGATCGCCACCTCCATATTTAATACAACATTTACCGCATTGATTGCAATCTTTCATAATTCGTTAATTAGTAGATCGTTTTAAATCTTATTCTATCATTGATATAAGATTTCTTCGTAGCTTCTTTCATTAGATATTTTTGACCTCGCTCTTTAATATGATTCGATATATGTTATCTTGTTTCTAGAAATATGGACTTATACAATTAGCCCGTTAGAAAAAACGTCCATAATTTAGTCAAGAGAGAGCAAAAAACATCATAAATAACTTGGGAAGATAAAGCCTTGTGATAATATTTATAACTGCACTTATTCCAATCATGGCTCTTATCATTCTTGGGTATACTCTAAAACGAACTAAATTCTTAAGTGAAGATGTTTGGTCCGGAATTGAAAAACTAACTTATTTCATTCTATTCCCCTCGTTACTTATTCGCACCCTTGGGAACCAGTCTCTTACTGGCGCACCGTGGCCATCAATGTTAATGGTTATTATTGGAACGGTAATGATTTCAGCGATATTATTAATCGCTTTTAGAAAAATCTCATCTAAAAATGATGCTACCTTTACTTCTATTTTTCAAGGCGGTGTACGTTTTAATACTTACATCGCTTTCGCAATTGCTCAAAGTTTATATGGTGTATCAGGGTTAGCTATGGTTTCTGTTGCTGCAGGATTTTTGATTGTATTGATTAATTTGTGGTGCATTTTCGTCTTCGTATTTTGGGGGAAAGCTAAATTTAAAGGCGTGTTAGCTTTGATTAAGGAAATTATTCGTAACCCTTTAATCATCGCTTGCGGGATTGGTTGGTTCTTGAGTTTAAGCGGAATTGGTTTGCACTTTGTTGTTGGCGATGTTTTGGAAATAATAGGTCGAGCAGCATTACCATTTGGACTTTTGGCAGTAGGAGCAGCATTGAAATTAGGGGGAATTAAAGGCCACGTGAGTCCAATAGTTATTTCATCGTTAGTACAGTTTGCAATAAAACCATTAGTAGCATCAATCCTAATATTTTTTACAGGACTAAGTGGAATTGCAGCCGCGGTGTTGATCATAGCCTTCATGACACCAACAGCTCCATCTGCGTACATTCTTGCTCGTCAATTAGGTGGTGACACTGACACGATGGCTTCTATTATCACCGTTCAAACCTTATTAGCTTTTTTGATAATGCCTATATTGGGGATGTTCTTGCTATAACAGATTGTGTAATAGCATGATTAGTTAATAAATGGAAATAGTACATTTCTATCAATAGAGAAAGAAGCATTGAGAGTGCGATTGAAATGATGAAGCAAGCAGAGCCTTATAAGAATAAGTTGCTTGGTTTAGGTCTAGATTCACGACCAGAAGAAGGCAATCCACCATCAAAATACAAACTGTTTATGCAAAAGCAAAAAAAGAAGGTTACTACTTAACGATTCACAATGACGTTGATGAAAAAGATTCAGTTGCCCGTATATGGGAGGCAATCAATTTATTAAACGTCGATCGACTTGATCACAGTCTTAATTCTGTTGAAGATATGAATCTAATTGCTGAAATTCGAAAACAAGGATTGTGTCTAACGGCATCACCTGTTCAATGAGGTAGTGATCATGAGCCTCAAGATATCCCAAGAATTAGGTTTTTATATGAGCATGGTGTTTGCGTTAGCCTACATTCCGATGATCCGGCAGAATTTGATAGCGGTTATTTAACTGATATGATGCTTAATTTCCAGCAGGCAGGAGAATTTTCTAAAAGAGATATGGTTCGACTAATGCTTGACGCTTTTAAAGCGACTTGGCTGCCGAAGAAGCAGAAGCAAGAGTATATCGATAACTTCAAGAAATGGGCAGAAACGAATCATGTGAATATTTAGTATGACCTAATAATTACTGAATATGGATAGCGAAAACTAGTCGAGTTAACTTGTGATGAACTAATTTGTCAGGGGATAGTCAAAAATCAGTAACCGGATATTCATCGCAAAGCATGGAACAGTTAAATGGACATACTCAAGCTTAGAATAATAACGCTAACCACAATTTTCATATTATCACCTAAAGTATTAGCCACAGAACAAGACTTAAATTGGTTTTTTGGCTCAGCTATTAGTTTTAACTCATTCAACAATGATGGAGAAAAATCTTCTGGTCTAGGTTTGGATTTGCGGAGCGGTTACCAGTTCGGAAATTACCTAAAATTGATGGTTGGTGCAGGTACCACAGGTATCGGTGACAGTGCTGAAGCAGGGGAGGATCAAAGTATTAGTTCACTGTATGCATTAGTAAGACCACAGTGGGAATTTGATAATGGTTTTCTGGTTTACGTTGATGCAGGGGTAATGACTACGTCTAGTGGAGATGGAGCCAAGGTAGGTTATGGCATTGGCTATAATGAGGGACAACACGAAGTAACGCTTGGGTTTGAACTCAACGTATACGAACGTAATTTGGACTCTACCGGGGTAGCTTTACAATATATCTATCATTTTTAGAGGTTAGCCTGTATCTTATTGAAATTTTACCCTAATCGGAATTTCGGTTAAACTTTCACGTCTCACGGAATTAAGATTACATACAGTTAGTTTTTCGAGAGTCAATAGAGATTACTTTACTAATTTTATTTGCAATGTACTCAAAGTGGACTGGTTCCTAGAAAAAACAAGTCTATCAGGAACACGCTGATTCTTGGACGGAACAATATAAAGTAAATATTTGAGTAGGAATTTAGACAATGAAATTTGAAATAAAATATCCGCTGCCTCCTTTTCAATCAGATGATTTTTTGAAGATCAAATCCACAATAGAACATTTTCCCCTGGCAACCATAATTACTCAGCAAGATCTGATCCCATGTGTTTCCCAAGTGCCACTTTTTTTAGTAGAGGAACAAATTAAAACAAAAAGCGTAACAAAATTGGTAGGACATTTCGACAATAATAATCGGCACATTGCCGCATTCGTAGAGAATGCCAACGTTTATTGCCTATTCCACGGCCCTAACCATTACATGAGCCCAAGCATCTATCCAATCGAACAATTTCCAGGATGGAATTTCGTAACAGTGCATATTGAGGGCAAAGTAAAATTAATTTCTGATCTTGAAAGACTTAGAGAACACCTTATTTTACTGGGAGAAAGAAACGAACCAGTCGATTCGACCTACCGGTTAAAAAAGACACAATCTAACTTTGATAAATTTTCAAAACAAGTGACAGGATTTGAAATCGAAATTCTTACCGCTAATGCAGTAATTAAATTAGCACAGGACAAAGGGTCGGAACTCGTCCAAATGGCAAAACGGCATCTTGCATCTTTGTCACAAAGAGATCAAACGCCTTACCTTGATGAAATGTTGTCTTAGATTTTCGGTGAACCAAGCCGTTTCT
>Ga0256847_1001470_pt1 | contig 12006 bp, 9 predicted proteins | sample TeddybearmetaG_FD_189099 | JGI IMG/M metagenome (GOLD analysis project Ga0256847, IMG submission 189099) | Hydrothermal vent microbial communities from East Pacific Rise, Pacific Ocean - Teddybear | ecosystem: Environmental > Aquatic > Marine > Hydrothermal vents | place: Pacific Ocean: East... | reverse complement strand
CTTTCGTTTCGCGCCTTGTCAGCTATAAAGGCGACAAGGTCGAGCAATTCAGCTTTGAAAACGAAGACGCCGCACGTGGCGTTGAAAAAACCATTCTGGAGGCTGCGGGAGGCGAACTGAATGTGCTGAGCGTCACGAAGCGCCAGCGACGACGCAACCCGACCGCACCGTTTACAACCTCGACGCTGCAGCAGGAAGCCTCGCGAAAACTGGGTTTTAATACACAGCGCACGATGCGCGCCGCGCAAAAACTCTATGAAGGCATCGCGCTGCCGGGTGAAGACCCGATCGGCCTAATATCCTACATGCGTACTGATTCGGTAACGCTGGCTTCAGTTGCCGTTACCGAAATTCGCGAAGTGATCGCTGAACGCTACGGCGCTAGGAATGTTCCCGAAGAGGCGCGTACTTTCAAGACCAAAGCCAAGAATGCCCAGGAAGCGCACGAGGCGATTCGACCAACGTCGGTTACGCGCCACCCTGACGACTTAAAGTCCATTCTCGAAGAAGACCAGTTCAAGCTTTACGCACTCATTTGGAAACGAACAATGGCCTGCCAAATGGTACCGGCCGTGTTCGACACCGTTGCGATCGAAATGGCAGCAGGGCCTGAGGATGCCGGACACCGCATGCGCGCCAATGGCTCTGTGCTGGTTGAAGCGGGTTTCATGGCCGTCTATCAGGAAGGTAAAGACGACGCCAAGGACGACGACGGCGACCGCTTGCTGCCGGACATCGAGAAAGGCGACACAATTAGCCTCGACGTATTGAGACCGGAGCAACATTTCACCGAACCACCGCCCCGGTTTACAGAGGCGAGCCTTGTTAAGACGCTCGAAGAATACGGTATTGGCCGTCCGTCAACCTACGCCAGCATCATCGCGACATTGAAAAACCGCGAGTACGTGGAAATGGACGCCAAACGATTCACGCCAACGGACATTGGCCGAATCGTGATTGGGTTCCTGACCGAGCATTTCACACAGTATGTGGACTATGACTTCACCGCGAATCTTGAGGACGAACTTGACGCGGTTTCTTTGGGCGAAAAAGATTGGGTTCCGCTGCTGGAGAAGTTCTGGCGGCCCTTCCATAGGCTCTGCGTAGACAAAGAAGTCTCGGTTACTCGTGAGCAGGTTGCACAGGCCCGAGAGCTTGGCACCGACCCGAAGAGTGGCAAACCCGTAACCGTGCGCATGGGCCGCTATGGTCCCTTTGTACAAATCGGCACCAAGGACGATGAAGAAAAACCGAAGTTCGCTGGCCTCAGACCCGGGCAAAAGATGACGGACATCGACCTCGCGACCGCGCTGGATTTATTCCAGCTACCGCGCAAGCTCGGCGAAACAGAAGACGGCTTGTCCGTCTCGGCGAGCGTCGGCCGTTTCGGCCCGTACATACGCTATGGCGACAAATATGTCTCGATGAAGGAAGACGACCCGTACACTGTCGATCTACCGCGCGCCCTCGAGCTGGTCGCTGAAAAAGTTCTCGCGGACGCTAACCGCCTTATCCTGGATTTTGAGGAGCACGGTATTCAGGTACTGAACGGTCGCTATGGCCCGTACATTACCAACAAAGAAAAAAATGCCCGTGTACCGAAGGACCGCGAACCCAAGTCATTGACGCTGCAGGAATGTGTCGAGCTGCTGGAAGCGGCACCTGTTCGTGGCCGCCGCGGTAAAAAGAAAGTCGCTAAGAAAAAAACGGCTAGGAAAAAGACTGCCAAGAAAAAAGTGAAAAAGAAAGCGAAGAAAAAGGCGACTAAGAAGAAAGCCGCCAAAAAGAAAACGAGCTGAGGCGCGGTTAACGATGTCAATCGATCTGGCAGCCGCAACCTTGCGTCGCGGCGGAGTGATCGCGTATCCAACTGAAGGTGTTTTCGGCCTCGGCTGCCTCCCAGACGATCTCAGTGCCGTGCAGCGAATTCTCGAAATCAAGCAGCGGGATGCCGCCAAGGGGCTCATTTTAATCGCCGCGAGTGCCGCCCAGTTTGACGGCTGGATCAACCTACCTGAGCGCGATGCCCTGCCGGAAGCCGATGCTTCCCTGCCGATCACGTGGATCGTACCGGCCCGAGATAATGTCGACCCTGTTATCCGCGGTGAGCATGATGGCCTTGCCGTCCGCCTGACCAGCCACCCGACGGCCAAAGCGATTTGCGAAGCACTTGGATCGCCCATTATCTCAACGTCAGCCAATCTCAACGGTGAGCCCGCCACAACCGATCGCGCCAACCTTCGCCGTCAGTTCGGTGGTCTAGTAGACTACATCGTTCCCGGCGACTGCGGCCCGTCGATGGGGCCATCGGAGATTCGCATTTTGGCGACCGGTGAAGTCTTGCGGCCCCACCTATAACGAGCACGACGGTTTGAGCAACATCGATCTAGTAAAAAAATATCTGCTGACGCTGCAGGACCGCATCTGTACCGAATTGGAACAGCTCGACGGAAAGGCAACGTTCGCAAAAGACCGCTGGAACCGCGAGGGCGGAGGCGGCGGTGAAAGTCGCGTTTTGTCAGACGGCGCCGTGTTTGAACAGGCCGGTGTCGGGTTCTCGCACGTCTTTGGTGACAAGCTGCCATCATCGGCCAGCAAACACCGACCCGAGCTTGCCGGCAAAAAATTCCAGGCCGTCGGCGTATCCTTAGTCCTGCACCCCCGAAATCCGTACGTACCAACGACACACGCAAACTTTCGCTTTTTTAGCGCAGGTGAAGACAATCCCATCTGGTGGTTCGGGGGGGGCTATGACCTGACGCCGTACTACCCTTTTATGGAAGACGTGGTGCACTGGCACGAAGCCGCGCAGTCCGCCTGTGCGCCATTCGGTGACGATCGCTACGCCCGCTACAAGGCCTGGTGCGACGAGTACTTCTACCTGCAACATCGGCTCGAAACGCGCGGTGTTGGTGGGCTCTTTTTCGACGACGTTAATGAGCCCGACTTTGACCAGAGCTTCGCGCTGTTGCGCTCCGTCGGCGACAGCTTCCTCGCGGCCTACCAACCCATCGTTACACGACGACACGATCACCCGTATGGCGACCGGCAACGGCAATTTCAGCTATACCGGCGCGGCCGCTATGTCGAATTCAATCTAATTTACGATCGCGGCACGCTCTTTGGGCTGCAGTCGGGTGGGCGTACGGAGTCGATCTTGATGTCTCTACCGCCGCAGGTGCGCTGGCAGTACAACTGGCAACCCGAAGCCGGGTCGCCCGAAGAAGAACTGTACCGAAATTACCTGCGGCCACGAGACTGGCTTGGAGAATCACCATGAGTAAAGCACTTCGTCCCTTCCATTTGCACAACCGGTCGCCGATCTGGCGGCTGCGGAACAGTTCTATTGCAGCTTACTCGGCTGTAGCAAGGGTCGCACGGCCGCCCATCTTGAGGCCGAAAAGACAGAATTTCTGATTTCACCGCGAATTCGCTTCGAAGGCGAGGTCGGCGAACAGGCTACACTTTTCATGCTCGATCCAAGCGGTAACGCCCTTGAATTCAAGGGCTTTGCTGATCAAACGCAACTTTTTGCCTCTTAAGAGCATCATAACTACACAGGCAACGGAGTTTGCCGAGTATTTTGGGAATACAATATGAAAAACGTCAACAACGGCGCGGCGCTACCGCGCGCATTCGCCGTACTAGCAATGGTCGCCATGCCCGCCTTGGGTTTGGCAGAAAAATACGATGTCGAGACAGAAAACCGCGGTAGTGGCGTCATGATCGACAAAGGCGATGCGAATTACCCGGGCAGCACCGTTCGCAGCGGTCAGGAAGGATGGGTGCGTGCCAGCTATGTTGTGACGACCGACGGCAAGGCTATAGACCCTATTATTATGGACTCCAGCGGCGGCGTCGGCTTTGAGGCCAGTTTGATTAGCGCTCTGGACACCTCAACCTTCGAAGCGGCTGCCATTGAATTACCCGGGAATGTCATTGATTTTCGCCACGAAATTCGCCGCGGGCGAGATGCGGCAACATCAAACTTTATTCGCCGCACACGTCGCATCATGACGCACTTACTGAACGATGAAATTGAACCGGCGCGGACACAGGCGGACAAGGCCTATGACTTGGGCGGCTGGAACTTGTATGAGTCGACCATGCTGTGGTTGATGATGGGACGGGTCGAGGGTGCTGAAGGCAACCATGCCGGCAAACTCGAAATGTACCAGCGGGCTCTCAGCATGGGTAATTCCAAGGCACTGCCTCGCAAAGACCGTATCGAGTTGACTGAGAAAATATTTCTGCTGCAGTCGCATTTCGATCAGTATGCGGCCGCGCGTCGGACAGCCAACTCATTAGAAAGCGCCGCGGGTGCCGAAGAAACCGTAGACCGAATCGCAGAACGCAGTGCTGAAATAGACCGCATTCTCGCTAAAGAAAAGACCGTCGCGGCAAGAGCCAAGATCGTCAACCCCTGCGATTGCGATGCAGGAACTCCGCTATGGCACTACGCGCCAGCGCGCAGAACGTTCTCTTTCGCTAAAGCGCAAGGCAACGTCGAGCGCTTTGAGGCCCGTTGTGAAAGCCATCGATTCAGCGACACCGTGGATTTTGACAAGACTTGGACAGCGGCACCGGAATGGGGCAATTGCCGAGTTTTCGTATTTGGCGATGACGGCGCAACATTCGAGTTCGTCGAGCACCTTAATGGTGACGACGAGAGTACCGCGATCAATACGGCAGTGGCGCTACAGTAACGAAAGCTGCGCGCCCGCAGAGGGCGTTACTTCGACAGAAGACGAAATGAGTGCTTAACCGGGCAGTTAGTCCCGATATAATCAGGTCCGACCTTCATCAACGGACGATCGTGACATCAAGCCAGTGAAACTCAATCGAGCCACCATTATTTGCGCCCTGCTATTGATCGCAGTCAATGCCGGCGCGCAAAGCGAGTCTGCCTTGCGTGATGCAGGGCCGATACGCCTCGGTGGCAGTGAAGGCCTGTCGGCGTCCAAAATCTACATTGTGCAACTCCGCTCTGTGTCTGCGGCCGAGCACCACGCGACGTTGACCGAACCGTTAGCCGTTAACCAATCTCTGTCTGACGACCAGTCGCCAAGACCCCGTTTTGAGAAAAACAGCGCGGCAATGCAGTCCTATGCCGCAGCGCTCGAGAGCGAACAAACACTCGTTCTCAGTAAGGCCGGCAGCGACGTGCAACAGATCTATAGTTACAAATACAGCCTCAATGGTTTCGCGGCCCGCATGAGTATCGCGCAAGCGAACAAGCTCAAGAGCCTGCCCGAAGTGCTCAATGTTTGGGAGGACGAAATCCGTCCTCTGGCGACACGACACAGCGCAAATTTCCTACAGCTTTTTGACAGCGAATCGGGATTACGCAGCCAACATGAACTCGACGGTGACGGCGTTATCATCGCCGTAATCGATAGCGGCATTTCACCTGAACATCCGGCGCTGCAGGAGACCCGCAAGGCAGACAGACCGAGCCTATGCCGTAGCAGCTGGGCCGAGGCAACAATATTGGGCCAGTGGCTGTGCCGGCGCTACGACAAACTTCCCGACGAAGTCGACTTTGATGAAGTCGAGGGCTGGAACGGCGAATGCGAGGCCGGCGAAGAGTTCGAAGACTCGCTGTGTAACAACAAGTTGATCGGTGCGCGCTGGTTTGTCGCCGGTGCCGACAGCTCAGGCCCTATCGACGAGAATGAATTTCGCTCTGCGCGCGATGCCGATGGTCACGGCACGCATACCGCCACGACGGCCGCCGGAAATCGAACTAGCGCCTCAATATTTGGCACTCTGATCGGTGACGTTGAAGGCATGGCGCCGAAAGCCCGGGTCGCTGTTTACAAGGCCTGCTGGCTACGTCCGCTGCAGACACGCGCCAGCTGCAACACCTCTGATCTGGCAAACGCCATCGATTCAGCCGTCGCTGATGGTGTCGATATCATTAACTACTCCGTCGGCAACTCGATGCGAGACGTCACGGCACCGGACGACATTGCGCTCATGGCGGCGGCGAAAGCCGGTGTTATTGCCGTTGTTGCGGCGGGTAACGAGGGCCCGAATCTCGCTACGATCGGATCCCCTGCAGGCGCACCCTGGGTCATTACCGCCGCTGCATCGAGTCGCAGCGGCGACTCGTCTGTCGAGGCCATGCAGGTCTCCGAGCCGCCCTCTATCGCAGGCCGGTATGCAACGAAAGAAGCGCTCTTCTCGCCAGCGCTTTCGGAGCGTGGCCCCATCGAAGGTCGGCTGATACTGGTTGATGACGGCGATGAGACCCTGCCTTCAGGAAATCCGGGGGTTGCCTCAGACGGCTGCCAGCCACTCACCAATGCCGATGAGGTCGACGGCAAGATCGCGCTGATGCAGCGATCTGGATGTCTGTTTACCGACATGGTCACGAATGCCGAAGACGCCGGGGCGATCGCTGTGCTGGTCTACAATATCGCTGGCGACCCGATAGTCATGTTCGGTGAGGCCGGTCTTGTCGATATACCCGCATTGATGGTCGGTCAGGCAGATGCCAATCTGATACTCGCCGAGCTGGATGCGGACAGCGAAGTAAGCATTGTTCTGGAAAAGAGCTTACTCCTGACGTCGTCGGACAGCGGCAACGTGATCGCCAGTTTCTCAGCTCGTGGCCCGGGACCCGTTGCGGACATACTGAAGCCGGACGTTACAGCACCCGGCGTTAATATCATTGCCGGATTTTCCGCAAGGCCGGCCAACGCAACCCCGGGCGAAAACTTTGCGTATCTAAGTGGTACGTCGATGTCAACGCCACACGTTGCCGGCGTTGCCGCGCTGCTGCGTCAGGCGCACCCGAACTGGTCTCCGGCCGCTATTCGTTCAGCATTAATAACCAGCGCTCATCAGGACCTGTCCATCTCCGGCAGTATCAAAGCACCGAACCCGTTCGATTACGGCGCCGGACACATCGTTCCGAACGATGCATTACAGCCGGGATTGGTTTACGACGTTGATGACGATGAGTACGATGCATTCGCCTGTGGCGTCGAGTCACCGGCTGTGACCGAGGATCGCTGCACAGCGCTCAGCGCGGCGGGCCATTCGTTCCTTGCCAGAGACCTCAATCAACCATCGATCTCCATTTCACGTCTTGCCAGTCAGGAAACGGTTACGCGCCGCGTTACAAATCCCGGTGATGAGGCCGAAACGTACAATATCGAAATCGCCGCGCCACCAGGCATCAATGTCAGCGTCTCGCCAGCATCGATGAGTGTCGGCCCTGGCGACTCCGCGTCATTCGATGTAACGGTAATTTACGAATCCGGACCGCTGGACCTGTGGCGCTTCGGATCCTTTACCTGGATTGGCGATAATCACGAGGTCCGTAGCAGCCTGGCGGTCAAACCCACCTCAATATCCGCACCCACCGAAATAACATCACTCGGCGGTACGGGCAGCGAGACCTTTCAGGTTGAGTTCGGCTACAACGGTGGCTATAGCCCGGGCGTACACGGTCTCAACTTGCCGCTAGTACTCGATGGCTTCGTCGACAATGATCCCGATAAAACCTTTGTCCGGTTCACCAACGGCGTAACTGAGCACGCTATTCTCGTTCCGCAAGACCAGTTGTTCCTGCGCTTTTCGTTGTTCGACCTGTTGACTGACGGCAATGATGACCTCGATATGTACGTCTACTATTGCGGTCTTGACGGCAGCGTTTGCAACCGGATCGGTGAAAGCGGCAATCCAACATCGAACGAACAGTACAATCTGTATCGGCCAGCCGCCGGTGTCTACGGCGTCTACATACACGGCTTCGAAACAGACCAGGTCAATGGCGGCCCCGGTTCCAACTATCAACTTCTCGGCTGGTCCATCGGCAACCTCGACGACAAAGGCAACATGACTGCGACAGGGCCGGCATTTGTTAGCGCGGGCACGACCGGTGATGTGACAATCAATTGGAGTAATCTGATATCGAATACGATTTATCTTGGTGGTATCTCACACAATACGCCGCAAGGATTGTCGGAATTGACGATCGTTACTATCGGTAATTGATATCGGGAAGTTGGTGATTGGCGCAGGGATGCGGCTGATATAGCGATTACATCTCCCCAGGACACAGTCAATATAATCGCTATATCAGCCGCATCTCGATAGTCGGTCACGTATTTTGTGTTGTCGTTGCCGCACTGAACAGGTGTTGATCCTGGATAGTCGCCGCTGTTGACTGTGTCCTGGGGAGACGGCGGTGACTATCCAGGATCAACGCCGAGTTAAGAACGCACCCACAAACGCCTATAGCTTCTTATTACCGAGCTTCTTGCAGGGTTTGTAACGAAAACAAGTTGTTACGTGATCATTTACCATGCCGGTTGCCTGCATATGCGCGTAGATTATTGTGCTTCCTACGAATTTGAAACCACGCTTTTTGAGGTCTTTCGACAACGCGTCGGATTCAGGTGATGTCGCAGGAACGTGACCATCTTTCTTGGTGTCGGTTTGGATCGGTTTGCCGCCGACGAATCCCCAGATGTAGTCACAGAAGCTGCCGAACTCCTTTTGTACTTTGAGAAACGCTTGCGCGTTCGTCACGGCAGAATTCACTTTCAATCGATTGCGAACGATAGAGGGATCTGTGAGCAGTTTCTCAACCCGCTTCTCAGTAAACCGTGCGACTTTCTTAGGATCAAAATCAGCAAATGCCTTTCGGTAACCTTCTCGTTTGTTGAGGATCGTTGACCAACTCAATCCGGCCTGTGCGCCCTCCAGTATCAGGAACTCGAACTGCACCAGATCGTCCCAAACGGGAACGCCCCACTCTTTGTCGTGATACTCGATGTAGGCAAGGTTAACGCCTTCGCCCCATTTGCAACGTGTAATTGTCTTCGCCATCGTTCAGTCTTTTTCGTCGTATGTCGCCCTACTCTAGCAATGCGTAGAAAATATCTCAGCAACAATTTCTGTCTTTTGTGTACAAAAAAAACCCGCGCAATTGCGCGGGCTCTTTTACTGTTGCGAATTGCGCGTTCTTAGATAGAACCGCCGCAAGAACCTTCGCCACAACTACCTTCAGCGTCATCTTTCTCTTCGCCGTCTTCTTTGTCGCCGCCGCAAGAGCCTTCACCGCAGCTACCTTCGCCTTCTTTATCTTCAGCTTCGCCTTCGTGGTCACCGCCGCAAGAGCCTTCACCTTTATCGCCCTTGTCGCCGCCGCAAGAACCTTCACCGCAGCTGCCTTCGCCTTCCTTGTCTTTCTTAGCATCGCCGCCGCAAGAGCCTTCGCCTTCGCTCTCACCCATCATGTAGCCTGCGCTCATCGGCGTGATCGCAAACGGGCTGGTGATGGAATCTGCGTTTACTGTACCGCTTATAGCGAACGTTCCGGCCAATGCTACGCCAACAGCCAACGCTAATGGTTTAATCACTCTTTTCTCTGACATCTCATTCTCTCCTACAGGGATATGCCCAAGACCGGGCGTTCGTTACTCAGTTCGTTGCAGCTCAAGTGCTCCAACTAACCGAATCCAATACATTCTTCTGCACGCGATCAAGCGTCTCTTCTCGATCGCCAATAATTGCCACGCTGCCGTTACCCACCTGCAAAATGACGCCGCGAACACCGACACCATCGAATCGTCGCGATTCGGAAATTTTCTCATTTGGCATTAGCAAAATCGTTATCGGGCCGTGCTCTCCCTGAATCACCAGGTGAGGAACGGTCTCGCCGTTGATGGTACAGCTCTGCACATACGTTATGAGACCGCCATCGTGACTCATCGTTGCAACCGCAGTCGGCACGGCCCACTGCAATCGAGCGTCCGAAACTGGCGTACTGCTCACTGCCAACGCACGTGGTTCATGATCAATGTGAGCGAGAAGCTGTTCTTCGAGCGATCCGTATTCAACGTCCGTCTGTGTCACGCGAAGCCCGACGAACGCGCCCAACACAACGGTTGCTGCCAGTGCGAACCAAGTGACCTTAGAGACGCTCCGGCGAGCCGTCAGCGATGACACGTCTTGTGTGTCGATATCAGGCAACTCAGGCATCTTAAGTGCAGGCACGTTCAGCTCCAGCGCCTTTGCGACGTTCGCGTTCAGCGCCAAAATTTCTTTCTGAAACGCCTGGCAAGACGCGCAGCTGTCCGTATGACCAGTTTCATCACTGAACGCCGGCTCGGCACTTATTGCGGTCTTGTAGTTGTCACAATTCATCATGTCTTCTTTTTGGCTCACGAGCATTCCCCCTGAGCCGCCTCATCCTTTAACTTCAGTCGAGCCCTGTGCAAGCGCGTTAATACCGCGCCTTGCTTGAGGCCCATTATCTCTGCGATCTCGTTGGTGCTGTAGCCCATCAGGACTTGCAGAACCAGCGGTTCGCGATAGTCATCGTCGAGCGTAAAAATGGCCTCTCTCAGATCGTTAAGGTCCTCGTTCGGCGCCTCGGCCAGCAACGCTGCCTGACTCGCCGTCAAATTGTCGATATCGACCGTTTCCAGACGACGGCGCTCGAAGTAGCGAGCGTTCTCTCTGCGAACGATCGTCAGTAGCCATGGCTTGGCTGCTGCGTCATCGCGCAAAGCGTCCAGAGACTTCCAGGCGCGTAACAATGCTTCCTGAACGACATCCTCTGCTATCGACTTGTCGCGGCAGAGCCAAGCGGCATACCGAAACATGTCCATGTAAAATACCGCTACAATCCGATCAAACCGTTGACGCCTGTCGTGCGTAGCGTTGCTAGTGTTCATACGAGATGACCCGCCCCTTATGGTTTTTATTACTGCGATGGCTCAAATCCGCTCAAAATGGTCGAAAAACACCATTGAAACGAATAAACCGCTGCTAACTATAGGGAAAATAAGAAATTCCCGGTAGTATTCCCACTTCTCTTATTCTTGTTAGCTATGAGTGTTTAGCTATGAGTCGATTAAGCTCAGGACAGTTCCCGGAAATTCGTCTGCGCCGCAGCCGCCGTACAGCGGCACTGCGCCGACTCGTCGCGGAAACGGGCCTGTCCGTGGATGATCTAATATACCCGGTCTTCGTTCTCGGAGGCGAAAGTAGAAGCGAGCCCATCGCGTCGATGCCCGGCGTCAGTCGCCACACTGTAGACCGACTGCTGCCTGTGTTGACTGAAGCTCGTGATCTGGGCATTCCTGCGATCGCCTTGTTTCCGGTTATTGATCCGGCACATAAGACGCCCGACGGTGCCGAATGCGCAAATCCGGACGGACTCGTGCAATCGACGATTAAAGCGATCAAGGCCGCGCTGCCCGAACTCATCGTCATGACCGACGTCGCTCTGGATCCCTACACAACACATGGCCAGGACGGCGTTATCGATGACGCCGGCTACGTACTGAACGACGAGACCGTCGATATGCTGGTTCAGCAGGCAGTCTCACATGCTGCAGCGGGCGCCGATATGGTCGCACCGTCTGACATGATGGACGGCCGCATCGGCGCTATCCGGTCTGCACTCGAGTCAGCCGGTCACAGCAACACGTTGATCATGGCCTATGCAGCCAAGTTCGCATCAGCGTTCTACGGACCCTTTCGTGACGCCGTTGGTTCGTCAGCGAATTTAGCGGGTGGCGACAAATCAACGTACCAGGTCGCACCAACTAACAGCGACGAAGCTGTACGCGAAGTGGGTCTCGATATTAACGAGGGTGCCGACCTCGTCATGGTAAAGCCCGCCATGCCCTATCTCGATATTGTTCGCCGCGTAAAGGATGAATATCAGGTGCCAACATTCGCCTATCAGGTCAGTGGCGAGTACGCGATGCTCAAAGCTGCCGCGCAAAACGGCTGGCTCGATGAGCGCGATACGGTGCTTGAAGCACTACTCGGCATTAGACGCGCCGGGGCCAACGGAATTCTGACCTACTTCGCCGTAGATGTCGCTCGCTGGCTTTCGGAGTAACGCATGACAGACGAGAAAGTAGCGCAACCGACGACGATCGATCGCTATGGGGTGATGGGATATCCAGTGTCGCATAGTCGCTCGCCGGTCATTCACCGCCTGTTTGCTTTGCAAACCGGTGAAAACATTCA
>Ga0256847_1001469_pt1 | contig 12008 bp, 16 predicted proteins | sample TeddybearmetaG_FD_189099 | JGI IMG/M metagenome (GOLD analysis project Ga0256847, IMG submission 189099) | Hydrothermal vent microbial communities from East Pacific Rise, Pacific Ocean - Teddybear | ecosystem: Environmental > Aquatic > Marine > Hydrothermal vents | place: Pacific Ocean: East... | reverse complement strand
AATAAACTAAACTCAGCAATTGAATTATTAGACCAAGCCGCACAAATAGCGCCCAACAATATCAATATTTCTCTCAATAGCGTGCAAGTTTTACTCAAACGCTATCAGATAGAATCAGATCAGCCTGGACCGGTAAAAACCACAGCACAACGAGTCAATGATCTTCATCAGTCGGAACAGATTTTATCTAGTATCACTCGCCTACCGGTTAAAGACCCGAAATACGCTCGATACACCGAGCTCGACCGTCTAAATCAGCTGATGCTGCAGAAAATGTGAGTTCTTTGTCAATCAGACAGCGCTGAATCATGCTTAGAAAAACTGTCATTGCTAAGAGGAACGACATGGCAATCTTCATTAAGCTAGTACAAAACTTTAGGGGATTGCCGCGCTACACACGCAATGACAGGTTACTTTAGTCGACAAAATAAAAGTATAATCTCACCCTGATCAATCACTATGATCTATACTTGTACAATTGATCACAGTTAGTAGTCTTGCTATTAAGTGCCTATGGAATCGCTACCTACCATTCTTCTCATCGCCTTCGTATTAGTTATCGCTATAATGGGCATTGCCTACGTCCAACGAAAAGAAGAAGCAAAAGCCAAAATACGTCAACAAATCGCTCAATATCGATATCGGGCAAACGAAGCTGCGCAAATTTTAGAGAATTTTTCCAAAATCCCTATCGGTTTAGAATCAAGAACTTTACTGCTGCAATATGCTCGACTCAATTTGGCTGCTGCGAGTAAATTATCGCCGTCTGACCTTTCTATTTCCAATAATTTAGCGAGAGTAAAGGTACAACTAGAAAATCCTACCTCTGCCGTCGATAATCAGACACTACAGATCCCTGATCATTTTGACCAACTCACGCTGTTAGTAAAAAACCTATCAAAACTGGGTGCATACCTACGGAAATTTCAGACGATTACCGCAATGAACACAAACTCTATTCCGATTGCAGTCAATAAGCTTAACCTGCTCATTGCAGAAGCTAAAATAACCGCCTTTGCTAAGCAAGGTAAAAAAGCGCTTGCAAACGGTGACTACGTCAATGCTCAGAGAAATCTACAAACAGCAAAAAATATGCTCAAACGATTTCCTAAGAAAAATAACCGCCTTGAAAAACTGGCCGCTGAAATTGACCAACAATCTAATTCTACCGCTGAAGAAGTTGCTGCAAGTACTGCAAAAATAGAGACTAAAACAGTATCACCGCCAGTAGAAAGTACCAGTGATGATATTTTTGCTCCAAAAAAGAAATGGTAATCTAGCGAAAGTCAAATTATTGTGTAGCTTAGTTTTAATCTTGAACGATTAGCGAATACTGACGGCGCGAGTGATATCGGTAAAGTAGTGGGCATTGTCACTGGAAAGTAAGGCTAAATTTTTATGAGCCTGTATAACATAATCAAGCGTTTGCTCATCACTTTCAGAGATGGATGATAGTTCAACAAAATCCATATCAAGTTCGTTTTTCGGTTTAGAAATAATATTAAAAACGCGATCAAAACAGACTCTTTTCAATATATGCGCCAACTCTCCATTATGAATAAAAATAACCGCTTTTTTATCAGTAATTTTTTTATATTCAATTGAGATACGAGCCAGTAATCCAAGCGCGGTGCTATCGAGCATTTCGGCCATCTCTAAATCGATTGCCACATCAGTAAAATCAGCTTTCGAAAATAGTTGATTGATAAAAGATTCTAGACCTCCGCATTGGGAGTACCGAATTACGCCGGTAAAGCGAAAATAGACAACAGAATCGACCCTAGCAGTAAATATAGCGCCTTTCATTGTTCATCATCCATTATTCATCATCCTTTTCAACAATAAATATCGTAATGTCATCAGGTGGTTTTTCTTCTTGATATTGTTTAACGGGTTTCATCAACACGGGTATATTAATCGGGTTTTTACTCACAAAATCCAACAAAAAAGCTTCGCTAGCAGGCTGATCACCCGCGGGGATCAATTCTAACCAACCATCCGAAACCATCAATAACTTGAACCCCTGCTCAATATTAAGCTTTTTACTGTTAAATGTCGCCCATTCAAACAATCCTAGCGGAAAACCATCGTCTTTTAATGCACGAATACGTGAATCTACTGGCATACTTGGATCAACCATTACTGGTGCCGGATATTGTCCTGCAACACTATAAGTTAAAGATTGCTCCTCACAATCGATCACGGCGTAAAATAAAGTAATATGCTTGCCTAAATTAGCGCCAATGAATTCCGTATTCAAATAACTCATCAGCTTATCAGGTTGGATCATAAGATCGCTCTCACCCGTTCTAAATTGCCGCATGGGCTGGTTGATCAGGCTCTTCAACATCATAGTTACAAAGGCGGCGGCACTGCCATGGCCGGACACATCAGCAAAATAAAATCCAATATAACGTTCCGATATTTCAAAATAATCTACGAAGTCTCCACTTAGATTAAGAGAAGGCAAGATTATATGTTGAAAATGATAGCCATTAATAACGCCGTCAGAAGGAGGCAAAAGCTGCATTTGGGCCAGTTTTCCTGCATCCTGATCTTGCTGGAGTAGATCAAGATTTCTCTCTAATTCTTTGTTAGCGATTTCCAACTCGTCTTTATAAGATTGATTTTCTTCTTCAAGATGGGAGCGATGGAGTGCGTTTTCGACCGCGTTTTCTAAGATTGCTAAATCGGTTATAGGTTTTACTAAGTAGTCTAACGCTCCTAAACGGAGCGCCTCAACCACATCATGAATTTGTCCAGCCCCCGAAATCATGATGATTGGAATATCTGGAGCAATTTCACTAAGCCGTTCCAGCACTTTCATGCCATCCATCTCAGGCATTCGTAAATCACAAAGCACTAGATCTGGCTTGAACTCACAAAATAGCTCAATACCTTGCTTACCATCTATCGCCTGAATAACGTTATATCCACTGTCTTCCAGATAAACGGCCATACTCTCGCGAACGAGTGTTTCATCATCAATAACCAGGATACTACTGAGTCTTACATCGTTATCAAATGTTGAAAAAACTTTATCCATACTGCTTTACTACCCAAACATATGTTATGGACCTTTTGACAAAGCCCTATCCATCGAGCTACAAACGCAATCTGCGACTAACAAGCCTGCGTTATTTAGCACCCTTCTCACCAAGCCAACTGATTAATCTAGGATTATAATTGTATTGACCAACTGCCAAATATTTTCTAGTATTGGTATTACCAGATAATATTGGATTTATTAGAAGAGTTTAGTTGCTGATAGGCAAAAATTCAAAAAAAGGGGATATCTATGTCAGGATTAGCTAGCGAATACGACGAAAAACGCAATTTCATACGAATGTTTGTCAATGCTAACGTTGAAATTATCGATCCGCAGGATAATCAGCGCTACGCAGGGCAAGGTAAAAATCTTAGTGGTGATGGTGCTATGTTCACCACAGACAAAGAATTTACCGTCAATCAAACGCTCAGTTTAGAAATAAAAACCGAAGAAAGCAGCACTACATCACTCACTGCAGAATTTCAAGTGATTCGCGTTAAGCAGCTATCTGACGGTGGATTTGAGATAGCCGGTACAATGTTGGACGTTAAATAGCTTATCCAGTGACTAGGCGTCAATTTAGCGCCTCATTTAGACTTGTTCAGGCTCGTTCAATTAGACTAAGCCTGTCGACTAAACCAGTCGCTTAAAAATCACAATCTTCTTCATCTTCCTCTTCACATTCAAAATCATCGTCTAGTGGAATATTGCCATCAAAAACCTTAAATTTTCGATTTTGCAGATATATATCTCGAATAAACGAATATTCATCCACTGCCGATTCTAATTGATCTTCAAATGCCATTAATGAAGATCTTTTATCTATAAAATCAAATAAAGTGAATTCATAGCGGGTTCGATTATGATTTATGTGACTAACTGGGTCAAATTGCGAATCAATAGGCAATCCGAGTGCACCCCTTAACGTATAGGGACCAAAAATGGGCAACATCAAATAAGGTCCATCTGACACACCCCAAACCGCTAAAGTCTGCCCAAAATCCTCATCGTGCTTGGTTAATCCCAGGCTAGAGGCAGGATCCCATAAACCAGCGATACCAAGAGTAGAATTAATCACAAATCGTGTTAGATCGGAAATAGAATCTTTTCCCTTACCTTGTAGCAAATTGTTAAGGAAATTAGGGATATCTCCAATATTATCAAAAACATTGCTGACGCCCTGTTCAATAAAATCAGGTGTAATTGCCTTATAACCTTGAGTTATCGGTTTAGCGATGACCTTATCAAGCCCTTTGTTGAAACTATACATATTTCTGTTAAAACCTTCCCAAGGATCGGCAGGATCAGTAGGTTGACTTCCAGTCGTGGAACAGCCACTGGCCATAAGGATTAAAAACAGAACAATCGTCCTTTTGACAATCACTTTAACTCTCCATTGCATTTAAATAAGTTACGACTATTTGATATTAAAATTAATATTTAGTTCAAAAAAAATCAGGCCACACATAAGTGCAGCCTGATCTATTTTCTTCCTAATAGTTTGTATCTAGGAATAGGTGCTTATTTGCCGCCACATTTGCCTTCGCCGCATTTCTTTTCACCTTTGTCTTTCTTGTCGCCACATTTGCCTTCGCCACATTTCTTGTCGCCTTTTTTCTTATCGCCACATTTCTTGTCGCCTTTTTTCTTGTCTCCACATTTGCCTTCGCCACATTTCTTGTCGCCTTTTTTATCGCCACATTTCTTGTCGCCCTTCTTGTCGCCACATTTGCCTTCGCCACATTTCTTTTCGCCGTCACCAAAAAAAGTGCTAATTTGGTCAGATTGTGCAAAAGGGTTAGCGTCAGCAGAAGCTGTGTTAACAAATAGCATTGCAAATGCAAGCGAAGCTACTAAAGTTGCAATTTTAGCTAGTTTTTTCATGAGTGTTGTTCTCCGTTGTTTTTAAAGTAAAGTTGAAACCCAAAACCAATTTAGGTTGCTTTAATGACTGCTATTAATCATTATTGTTACAGCCCTATATAAAATGTTCTGACTACCGAACATCTATGACGTACAACAATGGGAATGAAGAGAGAGTCGTTATTAAAACGGCTAGTCAAAACATTTCGCATTCGTCCAAAGCTAGTAAATTGCGTAGCTTATAAGCCTAAAGATGCACTAGCGGCGCTCATTATGCAACAAGTAATTGTCGATTAGTTCACAAAACGCTAGCTCGCATTCCTTTATGGCGAATTAATCAGCTGCTTTTGCGCAAATTCTATCTGTCGAGTCAGCATATCAGTGTTATTTCCTTCTTTCGACAAGATAGATTTAAGTTGTTTCCAAATGTTAATAGCTGGCTGATATTGTTGTTGTCTTAAATAAATAAAGCCTAATGTTAACAACGCGCTTTGATGCCCCGGTTGAATTTGTATCGCTTTATGTAATAAACGGATCGATTTTGCGATATCAGAATCATTCGATCTAAGCGATAAAATTTGTGCATTGGCTACTAGCCAATTGGGTCGAGCTTCAAGTCTAATCGCCCGGCTTATCGCGGCGTCTGCACGATCAACCATTCGTAGTTGAAAGTATGCTTCTGCTAAAGTAAACCAAAGTTCACCATTTTCTGGTTGTTCTGCGCAAGCAGTTCTGAGAGAAAGTAGCAATTCATCTAGCGGGATTTGAGCAGAGTTTTTAAACACTCGGTTGCCAATCACAGGATCTTGACTGGTGATTTGCGAAATTAAATGCTGCGCCTTCGTTAGCTGAATTTGTTGCTCTTGACTACCTAAAGATATGTAAACTAGTGGCGAGCAAAACAATAACGAAAGAGGTAAAACTATCCAAATGGCAGACTTGCTTTTACTAGATATTACTTCAACATTTTGACGTTGAACATGTTGGCGTTGAATACTGAACCACACATAGAGAGATGCCAGCACAAGAGAACTAGCAACGATTAACCAAAATTCATTCATTAAATATCGCTCTCTTTTGATTTATCAGCCGCATTTAAATCATTCTCATCAGCAGCCACTTCAGGTACTTGCCGGTTGTTAATATACCAGCGATAGAATAAAAACATAAAGCCCAAAAGAAACGCTAGCGGCCCAAACCAAAGCAATAAATTATCCTGCTTCATCTCGGGTTTAAAAAGTATAAATTCGCCATATCGCTGCTTCATAAAATCAAGAATTTGTTGATCGGTTTCACCAGCGTTCAACTTTTCATAGACTATATCTTTTAAATCGACAGATAGTACTGAATTAGAACCTGCCAAATTTTGATTTTGGCACTTTGGACACCTAAGCTCATGGATTAATTTTTGAAACCTAGAAGATAATTGCGGATCAGAAAATTCATAGATATCTATTGCTGCGTAAGTGGTAGAGCTAATCATCAAAGTCAGCAATAAGCTAATAATATTTCTCATCGCTAAAAACCCTTTTTGATCTTGTCGACTAATGGCAGAAATACCTTCTCATAAACATCGGGGGAAACCACACCGACATGACGGTATCGAACTTTACCCTGCGGGTCTATCAAATAAGTCTCAGGCGCGCCGTAAACACCAAACTCTATCCCTAATCGTCCATTGCTATCGAATAGATTCCATTGATAAGGATTTCCTTGTTGGGATAAGAAGCCTAATGCTGCTTTTTCCTTGTCTCGATAGTTCAGGCCGACTAAGGTGAGATCGGTGTTTTTTGCATATTGCTGCCAAAAAGGATGTTCCGTATAACAAGAAGGGCACCAACTAGCCCACACGTTAACCATTGAAATTTTTCCGATAAAATCATCTTGAGTATGTTCGATACTCTTGTCCAATAAATCTAATACTAGGAATTTCGGAACTGGACGATCAATCAACTGCGAAGGAAGCTCGGTTTTATCCTGACCAATCAGTAAATAGAAAATGACGATCACAGAAATGAAAACAGCGATAGCAAACAAAGGCTTTAAGAAAGCGTATTTAGCCTGCATTTGAAGTGCCCATTTGATTATCATCAGCGGCTCTGTCGCTACTAGCCCTAGCTGACTTTTCTTTGGACTTACGATATCGCTTATCAGACAACGCGATTAGTCCCCCTAGTCCCATAAGAAGAGCGCCTGACCAAATCCATCGAATAAATGGTTTCACATATAATCTGACTGACCAAACGTTACCGCTTGCACTGAGTGATTCTCCTAGAGCAATGTATAGGTCGCGAGTTATACCGGCATCAATATCTGCTTCTGTCATTATTTGTTTACCGGCTAAATAAAAACGTTTTTCGGGATACAGTCTTGTCACAAATATAGAATTTTTATAGACTTCAAATGTCCCCCTAGAAGCCTGATAATTATCCTGCGTGATATTTTCAACCTTAATCATTTTAAATCGATAATCACCAATTTGCTGTGACTGTCCGGTTTCCATTCGCACATCTTTTTCAACGCTATAATAAGAAGTGATAAGAACACCCACTAACAAGACTGAAACTCCCACATGGGCAACCGTCATACCAATGTGTGCTAAAGTTAGTCTCGACATCTTGTTTAAAAGCCCTTCCGCATGTCGAGTGAATTTAGCGAGCCCATAGAAACTAGTTAGAGCAACCCAAAGCGCTAACGTTAATCCACCAAATATCCACCAGTAAAAAGCACCCAAAAAGAATGTCGCTAGAGCACTACAGGCTACCGCAAGTACAGCTATTTGAATCAACGCATTTTTAAGTTTAGAAAAGTCTTGGTTTTTCCAATTAAGTAATGGGCCGACTCCGAGCAAACTAAAAATAAGTACCACCGGGATGGGAAATAGCATATTGAAATAGGGGGGGCCGACCGACATTTTACGACCCAAAGCATCCGCCATTAACGGATATAGCGTTCCAAAAAACACGATAAAACAGGCGAAAATCAACAAAATATTATTAACCAGTAAAAACATATCTTTCGAAACTATGCTGAAATCTACTCTTGTTTTCACTTTGCTCGATCTAAAGATAAATAACAACAAAGCACTACCAACAACAATCGCCATAAAAAATAGGATAAATCGTCCACGTTCTGGATCATTGGTAAACGCGTGTACTGAGGTCAACACACCCGAGCGGATCAAAAATGTCCCAAGTAAACTCAAAGAGAAAGTGGAAAGCGACAAAACCAGCGTCCAGCCTTTAAATGAATTTCGCTTATCGGTAACGGCTAACGAATGCATTAAAGCGGTTCCACTCAACCAAGGAAGAACAGAAGCATTTTCAGATGGATCCCAAAACCACCATCCACCCCAACCAAGCTCGTAATATGCCCACCAACTCCCTAGCGCGACCCCAACCGTCAAAAATGCCCAGGCAGCTGTTGTCCATGGTCTTGCCCATTTTGCCCAAGTCGAATTCCATTCGCCTTCAATAAGCGCGGAGACTGCAAAAGCAAAAGAGACCGCAAACCCCACATAACCCATATACAAGAGTGGCGGGTGAATTATCAAACCAAAATCCTGTAACAACGGGTTTAAATCAGCTCCATCAATCGGATAAAAAGGCAACATTCGATCGAAAGGGTTTGAAGTGAAAATTATGAAAGAGACGAAACCTAAACCAATCAGCCCCATCACCGAAAGAACGCGTGCATAGCTTACGGCTGGTAAGTTTTTTCCAATAAGCGCGATAGCCACTAACCAACCGCTAAAAATCAACGTCCAAAGTAAAAATGAACCTTCGTGAGCGCCCCAAACCGCTCCCACTTTGAATCGATTAGGTAGCAAAGAATTTGAATTTTGAGCCACATATTTGAGCGTGAAATCATCAACTAAAAAGGCATAAACAAGGCAAACAAAACTGCTCAACATGGCGATAAAAAACAATATTGCTAAAGGTTTTGCTGAATAAACTAAAACTCTATTTTTGATGAAGGTTCCGGTAAGCGGAAAGATCCCTAAACTAATCGAAATAAAAAATGCGAATATAAGCAGATAATTCCCAAATTCAGCATGCATGACTAATAACTACCTTTATCTTTTTTGTTTTTATCAATCGGATGACCCGCTCTTTCTAGTGCATCTAGGACTTCTGGTGCTTTGTATTCTTCATCATGTTTTGCTAAAATACTGCTGGCGACAAAAACGCCTTCAGAATTCATTTTTCCCATTGCAACTACGCCCTGACCTTCTCTAAAAAGATCCGGCATAATTTTATCGTAAGTAATCACTATATCAGCAACCATGTCAGTCACAATAAATTCAGTCAGTAATGATGTTTGACTTCTTTTCACACTTCCCTCTTTAACCAACCCTCCGATTCTAAATATTTGATTAACAGGCGCCTCACCCGCCAAGACTTCTGTGGGCGTTTTGAACAAATTCATCTGTTGCTCGCCGGCATATAAAACTAAACCAACAATCGCCGCCACACCAATAAGGCTCGCAAAGATCACCGTAAGTCTTTTTTTTCTATGAGGTTTCATTGCCATCTTTTATTCGTCTCTCTTATTCACGTTGTTATTACTACTGACTCTTGATTCTAGTCTTCGATAAAATTTAATCAGTTCCTGTTGTTTCTTCTTATTTTGTGAGCCTGAGTAAACAAAATAAAAGACCAGGCCAAAAAGAACGATCGCATAGGCCAACCACACATAAAACCCATGTCCACCCATTGCCACAAAATCATCAAAATTATTAAAATAGAAGTTCACTATTGGCTTCTCCCGTCAGCAATACCCGTTTCAGAATTGGAAACGAGTTGCTTTACCCAACCAGACAGTCGCTCACGATCTATTATTTCAGCCCGCACCCTCTGCATCAAAACAGTAAAAAAATAAAACTGGAAAGCCACGATCATTATTAATAGAGCTTTCAACATGTCTGCATCCATTGACGGTTTTTCAAATTTACTAATAGTCGCTCCCTGGTGAAGCGAATTCCACCATTCTACCGAAAAATGAATGATAGGAATGTTAACAATGCCCACTATCGCCAAAATAGCAGCTGCTCTATCCGCTGTTTTTCGATCATCAAAAGCGTTGTGTAGTGCCATAAAGCCCAAATAAAGAAACAGCAGTATCAATTCTGAAGTCATTCGAGCATCCCATTCCCAATAGGTTCCCCAGGTAGGCTTACCCCAAATTCCTCCGGTTATCAATGCCAGTCCGGTAAAAATGGCTCCCACTGGAGCACAGCTGACCGAAACAATATGCGCCATTTTAATTCGCCATATATAGCCAACTGCGCCTGCTATCGCCATCATCGAATAAACGAACATAGACAAAAAGGCTGCAGGAACGTGGATATACATGATCCGAACGGTATTCCCCTGCTGGTAGTCGGGCGGCGATAAAAGCAAGCCTATAACGATACCGCTGGCAAACAAAATCAGCGTAATCAGCTTAAACCAAGGTAAAAGTTTCTCAGAAAACTGATAGAACCACTTTGGGGAAGCTAGTTGATAAAACCATGTCCACATATTTTAATAAATCCTAATCCTAATCTGTTAGCGATCGCTGCGTCGTTCCTCCTCGCAAAGACCTTAGCATCTAATCAATAGATATTTTCATTGCCGCAGCACCAGCAAATGGCGCTAGCATAATACTACCAATAACCAGTGCTGCCAATATCGCTAACTGTCCTGTATAGCTTAAGTCTATGGATGCTGCATTAACCGCAGATGTTCCAAAAATTAACACCGGGATAAACAAGGGTAGCACTAATAAAGTTAATAAAACGCCACCATTTCTCAATCCTAAGGTTAAACACATACCAATAGAGCTAATAAAGCTTAGACTCAGACTTCCCATCAGCAAACTTGCCATAGCAACCCAGTTAGCCTCGGTTTGCATATGAAAAAGAAATCCAATTAATGGCGCAACAATGACCAGAGGAAGCCCTGTAACCAGCCAATTGGCGATACTTTTGGCGCGGACGATAGTAGAAGCAGAGAGCCCCGCAAGCAGCAATTGCTCTAACCCGCCTTCTTCGAAATCGGCCTGATAAAAGCTATTTTGAGAAAGCATGATACTCAACAAAGCAGCTACCCAAATTACGCCGGGAGCCAAAAATGCCAACTGCACCGGATCTGGCGTGACCGCCAGTGGGAAGAGACTTGTGACGATAACAAAAAACGCCAACGGATAGACAAACTCTGACTGGCTCTTAAATACCACGGATATTTCGCGCTTGATCAGAGATATTAAATGACTTTTGTTAGCAGTGTTAGAATTCATAGCTTCGCTTCAGTTTCAAGAATTTGAATATCCGCTTCTCTTAACTCAAGTTGTACTAGTCCATCAATTCCGGTGATTTCTTGATGGGAGGTTAATAAGATAAGACCGCCATCGGCTATATGCTGATTGCAGACCTTCTCTAACCACGCTTGACCAGCTAGATCTAGTGCCACCATTGGCTCATCTAAGATCCACAAAGAAACGGGTTCGGTCAATAATCGAGCTAAGGAGACTCGTCTTTTTTGACCTGCAGATAAATTTCCCACCTGTTCATCGTGATAAATTTCGATATTTAATAGTGCAAGCGCCGTTTCAATTAATTCAGCGTTTTCAGAAAATCGTAATTGTTGATAAAACTTAAGGTTTTGCTCGACGGTTAATTTTGGTTTTAAGCCTAATGAATGACCAATGTAGAGCATATTACGGTACATATCCAAGGTGTTATCTTGGGAACTGTTGCCCGCAACTAGATCATTTTCATTTCCACTCACATCGGTATTCCAAAGAATCCGGCCTTCATGACGGTGGCTTATTCCGCAAATACAGCGTAAAAGCGAGGTTTTTCCTGATCCATTGGTACCACTAATCTGTAACGATTCGCCCGCGCTAACAGAGAACGAAACAGGCTCGAACAATGGAAGATCAGACCGATATACCGCTAAGTTTTCTATCTTTAAACAATTTTTGGGGAATGATGGCAAGATCAATCTCGGTAAGGTCTATCGCTATGTTAGTTGAACACCCAAAGAGCTCAAAAGTAGGCGCTTTTAGCCATCGTTTGAACATGCAATATAAAGCATCACGGGTATATCATTTA
>Ga0256847_1001468_pt1 | contig 12010 bp, 10 predicted proteins | sample TeddybearmetaG_FD_189099 | JGI IMG/M metagenome (GOLD analysis project Ga0256847, IMG submission 189099) | Hydrothermal vent microbial communities from East Pacific Rise, Pacific Ocean - Teddybear | ecosystem: Environmental > Aquatic > Marine > Hydrothermal vents | place: Pacific Ocean: East... | reverse complement strand
AGATGGTAAGCCATTCAAGACTCGCAGTGGAGCGGTTGTTAAGCTTGCTGCCCTGCTAGACGAAGCAGAACAACGCGCAACCGCTTTGGTGAAAGAGAAAAATCCCGAGCTAGATGACGAAAAGGCCCAACAGTTAGGTAAAGTGATTGGCATTGGTGCAGTTAAGTACGCCGACTTATCAAAAAATAGAACGAGCGACTACGTTTTCGATTGGGACCTGATGATCAGTTTCGAAGGCAATACAGCACCCTATCTGCAGTACGCCTACTCGCGTATTCAAAGCATATTCGCGCGTGGCAATATCGATCCAGAGAAGCTCCCCACGAACACCGTCGCTGTAGACGAAGCCGAACGCCGCCTAGCGGTAACGATCGCGGGGTTCAACGATACGTTAGAGAATGTCGCCAGCGAGGGATTACCGCACTTACTCTGCGGCTATGTCTATGAACTTGCTACGCGTTTTACATCGTTCTATGAGGCGTGCCCAATTTTAAGCAGCACGGGCGAAGTCAAACAGCGGCGCTTGATTTTAGCCAAGCAGACCGCCACTACCTTGAAGCATGGCCTAGAATATCTAGGCATTGGCGTTGTCGATCGTATGTAACTTATTATTTAACTAGGCAGTCGCCGCTTGCGGGGTCGCATAGGATTTGAGCGTATCCGCAAAGTCTCGCAGCGATTGCATACCAGACTCTTCAGCCTCCGCACACCAATCGGTTAGAGCCTGGATAATGTCATCCATATTGCCACCACGTTGCGCCCAAATCTCTTGGAGGCGCAGGTGTAGATCATGAATCATACGAATATCGGCACTCTCTTTAACGACCTTCGATATGCGATCGCGACCTTTATCATTCACAAGCAGCGGCTCGCGAACGAGTACGCGGCGGGCGCGCTTAATAAGTTTACGTGACGCTTGATCAGCTTTTTGATATTCAGCGGCCATGACTGGTTTAACGACTTCGTTTGAATAGCGCGCCATAACTCGAAAGCGGTCGTTCAATAATGCCCACGCCGCATCTTTGTCTAGGATATTTTTATCAGGCGACCTTTCTACCATAGGACCTTTGCTGATCACACGAGCTAAACCAAGCATTTCAAATAGACGTATCCACGCCCACCCGAGATCAAATTCGTACCACTTTACCGAGAGTTTGGCTGAATTTGGATAGGTGTGGTGGTTGTTATGCAACTCTTCTCCACCGACGAGTATCCCCCACGGTAAGATGTTGCGTGCGGCATCAGCACATTCGAAATTGCGATAACCCCACCAGTGGCCAATGCCGTTAATAACACCCGCAGCAAATAACGGGATCCAAATCATCTGGACTGCCCAAATAGTCAAACCAAGCGCACCAAAAAGCGATACATTGAGAATCATTAAGGCCGTTACTCCACCTGTGGTGTAACGAGAATATACGTTACGTTCCATCCAATCTTCTGGGCACCCGCGACCATAGCGCTGCAGGGTTTCTTCATTGGAGGCTTCAATTCGGTAGGCTTCTACACCGCGCCAAAAAACCTCTCCAATGCCTTTGACTACTGGGCTATGTGGATCTTCTTCGGTTTCACATTTGGCATGATGCTTACGATGGATGGCGGTCCAATCTTTAGTACCCATGCCCGTAGTCAGCCACAACCAGAGTCGAAAAAAGTGCTTTAGACCAGCATTTAACTCAAGCGCTCGATGCGCTGAATATCTGTGCAAATATACAGTCACCGCGACAATGGTGATGTGCGTCACGACCAGGGTGTAGATAACCAACTGGGAAACAGAAAGATTCAATATCCCATGGCTAAGCCAATCCAATATGCTCAATATGTGCGCTCCTGATGTGTAAGCTTTAAAAAGTGCAAACTAAAAATAAATGCGGCCCAAAATAACAATGGGCGGGTGCATTGTAGGGTGCCACAGCATAGATGCCAACTTGCTAAATCTACCTATATAAGTGTAGCGTACCGCCACGCTACAACCCGGGCCTTCGTCCCAAAATGCCGACCCTATTTAGCAACATTATCAGCATGCAAGAACTCGATCAGGTCGTGGTTAAACAACCTTCACCATGGCTGATATTAGATTGCCGGGCCAAACTCGGAGACGCCTCATGGGGCTATCAAGCTTACAAAACCGGTCATATTCCGGGCGCTCTGTATGCCAACCTAGATCAAGATCTTGCTGCTCCACCAGGTCTGCATGGCCGTCATCCGCTGCCTACGCAGACCCAGTGGTTAGACACCCTAAGTAATTGGGGCATTACACCTGAAACTCAAGTGGTTACTTATGATGATGCTGGGGGCGCCTATGCCGCTCGGGCCTGGTGGATGCTACGTTGGGTGGGCCATGGGCGTGTCGCCGTGCTTGATGGTGGTTTGCACGCATATACCGGAGATCTAGAGTTAGTAGAGCCTGCAACACCGAAGCGTTCTGCCTTTGCTGCCGCCGAGACGCTGACAAAATTGATCAGCACACAGGATCTGTGTGATGAAATTACCCTAGGTGAGGATAGTGATGTCAAACTCATCGACGCAAGAGCCGTAGCACGCTGGTCTGGCGAAGAAGAACCCATCGATCCGATCGCCGGACACATTCCAGGTGCTGATTGCTTACCATTTCAAGAAAATTTGAGCTCAAATGGCTATTTTAAAACAGCATCAGAATTGGCTGAACGATTTAGTGCCTATGCCGAGCGGCCAACAAACGCGATTTGCTATTGCGGGTCTGGGGTGACCGCAACACATAATATTCTTGCGATGAATATTGCCGGATGCGCAGAGCCTGTACTGTACGCGGACTCTTGGAGCGGCTGGATAACAGACTCGACACGCCCTATCGCCACTACCCGTTAATGCTAATCCGCCCGGCTACGCTGGCGTGGCACGACGGTCAGCCGCGCTCATTAGAATTTGATGACATCTATTTCAGTGCCGATGGAATAACCGAAGCGCAGCGCGTGTTCATCGACCCTAGCGACATTATCAACCTGGCGTCAAAGCAGGCCTGTGTTTGTATTGCTGAACTAGGTTTTGGTACTGGTCTTAACTTTGCCACCGTAGCCCAGCAAATTCTGCACAAAACGAACGCGCGTCTGCGGTTTATATCTTTCGAGAAACACCCTCTAAAAATTGCAGACTGGCAAAAAGTAGTTGCAGCGCGGGGCCGCGAACTACCAATTTATGACGAGCTAAATACTCAGCCATTGAGCTTGGTGCCAGGATGGCAACAGCGTGTTTTGGCTGCAGGCAGAGTCATTTTGACGGTCTACCATGGCGATGTAGAAGAGGGGCTCATAGATCTAGTCACGCGGCAAAAAAATCCGGTAGACGCATGGTTCCTAGATGGTTTTGCGCCTAGCAAAAACCCAGCCATGTGGACGAACAATATTTATTCCCAAATTGCTGCAACAGCGGGCAAGGCAACGATGCTGGCCACCTTTACCGCGGCCGGGCACGTCCGCCGAGGCTTAGCAGCGGTAGGCTTTGAGATGCGTAAGGTTGACCAGCAGCCCTTCAAACGCGAAAGCTTAGCGGGGAGATTTGTCGGTTCTCCAGCGCGCCAAACAATGTCACCAACGGCTAAAATCAATATTTATGGTGCCGGTTTAGGCGGCGCCTGTATGGCAAGATACATTGCAGAACATGGCGTCGACGTACATGTTTACGACCCACGTGGAACCGCGCAAAGCGCCTCGGCGATCGATGCTGCCATCATGCACGCAAGGTTGCTGAGTGACGGCACGGTCGATGCGGAGTTTCGTGTCTCAAGCTTTCACTTTGCATCTAACTATCTCAAACGCTTTGCCGGGTTTACTCAAACAGGCGTACTGCAAGTTAAAGGTCCTAATCTGAGCCAAACCAAGCTCGAAAAATTATGTCGGGCTTATGATGCCAACAATACTAACCAACACGATTGGCTACAAAATCTGAGTGCCCAGGAGGCTTCGACCAGAGGGCAGGTAAAGCTATCTGATGCAGCTCTCTATTTTCCAACTGCAGGAGTCATTGATGTCCCTAGCCTTTGTAGCGCCTTGTTAAATCACCCCCGCATCCACCTGAGCCAGACAGCGCCGCCAATCAATTCAGATGCCACGAACATAATTTGCGCGGCCGGTGGCACTCGCGAATTCCCCGGATGCTCGCAGTTGGAAATCACAGAAGTTTGGGGACAGCTAGATTGGTACTCTACAACAGCCCCCGTAAGTCGCATGCCTGTGGTGGGCAATGGCTATTTGGTTCCCACAGAAAAGGGCTGTGTTTTGGGTGCTACCTATGAAAAAGAAGAATGGCTAACCGCTGTTGCGACTAAGCACAACATAGATATGAACGCACACTACTTGGCGGACCGCGACATCTCCTGGCAACGCGCCGTAAGAGGTGCACGCGCGGTCACTAGTGACCGCGTGCCAATCATTGGCCAACTGACAAATGACACTTGCGCCTTATGGCTTGCCACTGCGTTTGGATCTATGGGGACCACCGCGGCTCCGTTGGCTGCGGCGATAGTCGGTAGCACGATACTTGGCTGGTTGGCTCCAACACAACCTTCGATCCTGAACCTCACCAGGCCCTTGCGCTTTGCCGAACGCCAAGCGCGCCGCGGTAAACTACAAAATTAGGGGTTATTCGAAATGACGCGAACATTAATGACTGAATCGATATTAGAAATAGCATCGATCAAACCTTGATCCGGTGCTTCCGCTAGATCAATTATGTTGTAAGCAAGGTCGTCACGACTCTTATTTATTAGGTCAATAACATTGATGCTACGCTCCGCTAACACAGCAGTCATTTGACCCAACATGCCGGGCACATTGCGATTTGTAACCGCCACTCGATAGCCTTGCGATTTACCCATGCTGACGATTGGGAAATTCACGGAATTCACAATACTACCTGTTTCTAGAAAACGCATTAGCTGGTCTGCCGCCATAACCGCGCAGTTTTCCTCTGCCTCTGCGGTACTTGCGCCTAGGTGTGGCGTTAACATGACCCGCTCATGGCCAATAAGCCCAGGCACCGGAAAATCTGCGATGTATTTACCCACTTGGCCATCTTCCAAGGCACTAGTCAGAGCGCCAGTATCAACTATCGGCTGGCGCGCGAAGTTGAGCAAAACACTACCCGGCTTAAAAGCCCTGAGACTCTCTTCGTTAATCAGACCCTCGGTGGCAGGCAACAGAGGTACATGCAAACTGACAAAATCGGCCTGGGAAAATAAGCTCGGCAGATCTTGCATACGCTCTACTTCGGCTGGAATGCGCCAGGCAGCATCAACCGAAAGTGCTGGATCGTAACCCAGTACCCGCATACCCATATCTAAACCTGCACGGGCAACCATGGAACCAATTGCACCAAGGCCAACAACACCTAGACTCTTGCCAACAAGCTCGCGTCCCTTGAAACGCTTTTTCTCCGCTTCTACCAGCCGGTTTAACTCTGCTTCGTCTTCCACTCCAGCCAAAGATCGGACATAGCTAATGCCGCCATAAACATCTCGCGAGGCTAATAGGAGTGCGGTCAGTACCAACTCTTTGACGGAGTTTGCATTTGCACCTGGCGTATTGAATACAACGATGCCCCGCTCAGAACATGCCTCGACCGGCACATTGTTAACACCAGCTCCCGCACGCGCAATCGCACGCAAGCCTGGGCTCAGGTCGTCTGCAGTTAATTTTTGGCTGCGCAACAACATTGCATCGGGCGCATCAATGTCTGCTGACACAGCGTAATTTTTGCTGTCGAAGCGATCAAGGCCGACAGACGCGATCGCGTTAAAAGTACGTATGTTGTACATAGAATTAGTGCCATTTGAGGAAAAATGAGAGCGCGCAAGTTAGGGATGCACCGAACTAATGTCAAGGTAGTGAGTTGCAAGATCACAATGCAGATTGTTCAAGTTTCGTAATTACACCAAATTAAGGCACTACCGAGCGAATTTCCGCGACGATTGCACCCTCGGCGTCCGGTACCGTATACGCTTGCAGCGCAGCTTCATAGGTTGTGCGCTCAGACTGCAAGGCTTGCAGCGCCTGGACCAGACTAAGTGCATTCAGATCTCCTTCTGACAGGACAGCACTGAACCCTTGGGCTTCGGCAAAGTACGCATTATCAATTTGATCACCGCGTGAGGCAGCCGCAGATAAAGGTATGAGCAGATTCAGCTTCTTTAGCGCCAAGAGCTCGAACAACGCATTAGCGCCCGCTCGTGACAAAACAATGTCTGCCGCCGCAAGAATATCGCCCCACCCCTCATCAATAAATTCTCGCTGAATGTAACCAGAGGCTTGGGTATCGGACATTTTTCCAGCCCCACATACATGCAGGACAGTATAGGTTTCCAACAAACTGGGTAAGGCATCTCGGGCTACCGCATTCAGCTTATCGGCACCCAAGCTGCCGCCCGTGATGACAAGCAAAGGCTTGGTACCGTCAATTTTCAAACGCTCTCGCCCACGCTTAGCATCTCCATCGAGTATCTCGCTGCGCAATGGCGTACCCGTGTGAACAATACGTACTTTGCCGGCTTTGATTTTGCTGTGAGCAAAGCTCACACACAACGTATTAGCAAAAGGCAGCACCAGCCGATTAGCCAAACCGAGCGTTAAATCAGACTCATGCGCCACCACGGGAACGCGGCAAAACCATGCGGCTAAAGCGACAGGAAATGAAACAAATCCGCCTTTCGAGAAAACGACATCCGGCTTAAAACGCCGCAAGAGCATCAAGGACTGGCAAATACCCCAACCAATGCGGGTGAGATCCGTAAGATTCTGCCAAGACCAATAACGTCGCAACTTACCTGCGGCAATTGAGAAAAATTCTATACCGTTGGGCGCGACGAGAGCTTCCTCCAACCCAGACGTGGTGCCCACAAAGCCAACTTTATGACCCTGCGCCTGCAATGCCGAAATAATCGGTAACGCTGGTATGACATGGCCTGCTGAACCACCACCCACAACTAGCACCCGCAGGAGGTGATCATCAGCCAATTGAGGCGACAAACTAATAACCTAGAACTTGTTTTAGCAGTGGAATAGTCACCCGTTGTTGGTGCTCTAAAGACGCTGCATCTAGGTGATCTAAATCTTTGAGTAAGTTTGCAATATCTCGCGGACCACGCGCTAACCAATAGTCCAGAACAGCTTGTCCAAGCTCGTAACCACGTTCCTGGGCACGTTTGGCGAGCAATTGCATTTTATCTCTATCAGATAATGGCTGTATTTGAAAATGCTGCAAACTGCGCATTCGAGACGCCAAATCCAACGTTACAAAGGACAACGCCTTAGCCGCCTCGATATGCGAAATCAGCAGCGTACCTCTATCTTGTAGGAGACGCTGATAAACGAGCAACAACATGGCCTCAGTGGCCGCATTTCCCAACAGACAATCCACATCATCGATAATCACCATCTGCCCAGATTGTCCGGCCTGAGCCAAAGCGTCGTGGATCTGAGTAGGTTCTTGGGCGTGCAGTTTTGCCGGTATAAAAACGGTGGATTGCAGTTCAGCCTGGGCTTGAATGTAGCACCCAGCCAACAGATGAGTTCGCCCACAGCTGCGAGGACCAAAGACCCAGTAGCCGTTAAACCCCTCATGTTTCGCTTTTAAAGCCTGCAATAACTCGGCATTGGCACCGACCACAAAATTGTCTAGGCGCGACTCATGGGGGTGCTCTATAGCTAGCGTGAATTGCCTGGGTTTATCCACCACTTTTATTCCACACGGCGAAAACCCGCCGGGCCATGTTTGTATAGTTTACGCTGCTTACCAGCTCGATACGCCTTTGACCCCCAGGTCACCATATAGTCGAGCCCAGAACTGACGCCAAGAACAGCCAAAATGTAAAAGCAAGGCGTGGCCGACATCGTAGCTATGTCAGCCACCACACCTAGCGGTAACAAACTCGCCATGAGTAGACACACCGTAACAAATTGCATGGCGGTGTTAGCCTTGCTCAAAAATGTCGGAGATATTTCTATTTCTTCGTAAAGAATCTTGTACACACCCGCACCAGCAATGATGGCGAAATCACGGAACAAAACAATGATTGCTACCCAGAGTGGAATTAGGCCTTGCATGGTGAAAACGACAAACATCACAGCGACAAGAAATTTGTCAGCAAGCGGATCCAGAATAGCACCAAGCTCGCTCATCCAGTTAAAGCGACGGGCCAAAAAGCCATCGAAGGCGTCAGAGATGCCCGCGATCAACATAAGCACAAAGGCTTCCATATAGTGCATTTCCCACAGCATCCAAGCGGTGGGTAGCACCAGGAGTATGCGCAGAACTGTAATAATGTTTGGTATATGGGCCATTAACTAACCTTGCCAAAGCAACCTTATATCCGCGCCACGACTAAAACTATCCTCTATCAGACGACCATTTGCGGTGAGCAGCATCAATAACTGCTTAACCTCTGCTCGACTGGTGACATTGAGCTGTAGCGACGATGCACTAATAGCGGCGACATCAACTTCATTGACAAATTCTAAACTCGACAGATAACGCATGAGTTCAGCATAGCCTGCCGGATTTTTTACACCACCGATGGCCAGACGCTGAATTCGTGGTGCGCGGGGTAAGACGGCATATTGTTCTACCAGTTGATCAACCAGTAAATCTATACCAATGTGGGCTGCCTTTTGCGCCTCAAGCGCAGTGAAATTTTTGGCTAGGGGCTGCTCATCAAGCCAAACCTCCCAATCACCGCGAAAAGTTGTCGCAGCTTCCTCACCATAATGATCGTCACTAGCCCGGCCCACCAGCACTAAATCGGCCCCATAACGCTGGGCGGCGACGTCTACCGTCTGCCCCAATTTGCCCCAAACATCTGCCGCGGATACTGCCAGCGTGTCATCCAAATCCATCAAGGGTAGTGTTATGGCAATGCCTCTCTGTCTAGCTCGTGCCTTGAGGGCCAGCACCATCGGATGGGTACTTGTCGCGTCTAATATTTCCCGCTCGCCACCGCTATCTAGCACCAACCAGACCATTACAGAAGGTCGCTGAGACCACCACACAGGCAATCTAGCGCTTTCTACCAACGTTTGTATCGCTGTGGCTTCGAATGAGATGCGCACATAATTTTGTGCGTTACCACCGTCCTGCGTGCGACTGAAAAACACGAATTGGTTGTACAAGGCCTCAGGTTTAGCCAGCGCTTTCACCACGGCCGGGGTGCGCGGCACGGAGATCAATCCAGTCATGCGAGAAAGTATCTCAAGCAGGCCATCCGCAGCAGCTTCATTACGCGCTTGCACCGATTGGACCGCAACCGGGCGCTCGACTGCATAAAGCCAATCAGAAGAGGACTGGCTATGCGCAAAGGACGCCAACAAGCAGGTCGCTAAAGCCAAGCCCATAGCCAAACTCGTAGCCAAGCGAGGGCGCTGAAATTTAGCTTGCCAACTAGGAATGCGAACACAATTTTTAATCGACATTAATTCACTGCGAAAGAATAAGGCCACAGTTTAACGAAATTTTCGAAAAACGTGCGAGCACCGCGTACGCCAATGTTAAACTTCTTTCCCCGAGAACATCAGCCACCAATATCGTTGCTGGCCCATGGAGACCCCTGACATTGTCTAGCGAACACGATGCGACCAACCGTCCTGGCTTAAGCTACAAAGATGCAGGTGTCGATATCGATGCTGGAGCTGAACTCATCCGCCGCATAGGGCCGGTCTGTAAGGCAACCCATCGGCCTGAAATGCTCACCTCATTAGGCGGGTTCGCAGCCATGACGGAAATCCCTGCAGGTTACGTGCAGCCTGTGTTGGTTTCTGGTACCGATGGTGTAGGCACCAAGCTCAAGCTCGCCATAGACTACAATCGACATGACGGCGTAGGCCAAGATCTTGTCGCTATGTGTGTAAACGACGTATTAGTGACCGGTGCAGAACCTTTCTTGTTCCTTGACTACTACGCCACTGGCTCCTTAGATGTCGATACGGCTACGCGTGTCATCAAAGGTATCGCTCAGGGTTGCGAAATCGCCGGATGTTCCCTGGCCGGCGGCGAAACCGCCGAGATGCCGGGGTTCTACGGCGCAGAAGAGTACGACTTAGCTGGATTTTGCGTGGGCGTGGTCGAAAAGAGCAGAATTGTTGACGGCGAAAACATCACTGAAGGTGATGTCATTGTTGGTTTACCCAGTTCTGGGCCACACAGCAACGGATACTCCCTCATACGCAAGGTACTGGAAAAGCAGGCGCTTACGCCAAATTCTAATTTGCTTGATGAACTTATCGCGCCGACTCGAATTTACGTCAGGTCCGTACGTAAGTTACTGCAAAAAGTGCAGGTCAACGGCATGGTGCATATTACTGGCGGTGGCTTCTACGAAAACGTGCCAAGGATTCTCAGCAATCCCCAGCATGCTGCGCTCATAGACGTCGAAGCATGGCCAAGGCCGGAAATATTCTCTTGGCTACAACAAGCCGGCAACATCGCAGAACGCGAGATGCTCACAACCTTTAATTGCGGCTTAGGATTTCTGCTCATCCTAGCCGCAGATCAAGTAAATGTCGCCTTAGAAACCCTCACCGCGGAAGGCGAACTACCCGTTGTCATCGGCAAGATTGTCGCCGCAGACACCACGCCTGAAACAGGTCAAATACTGATCAAATAACCACTTAGGTTTTTGGCAGGGTAACGCCGGTTTGGCCTTGGTATTTACCACCACGATCTTTGTACGTCACCTGGCAACGCTCATCGGATTGGAAGAACAGCATTTGCGCCACCCCTTCGTTGGCATAAATTTTAGCGGGCAGTGTGGTTGTGTTAGAAAATTCTAAGGTGACGTGCCCCTCCCATTCAGGCTCCAGAGGTGTGACGTTGACGATGATGCCGCAACGCGCGTACGTTGATTTGCCGAGGCAAATTGTCAACACATCCTCCGGGATACGGAAATATTCTACTGTGCTTGCCAAGGCGAAGGAATTCGGCGGAATAGTGCAAACGTCACCTTCAACATCAACAAAACTGTTCTCGTCGAAAGCCTTTGGATCCACAGTGGCTGAGTGAATGTTGGTGAACACTTTGAACTGCGGGGCACAACGAACATCATAGCCATAGCTAGATGTACCGTAAGAGATAACTTTGTCCCCATCGCTGCTATACCGAACTTGGCCCGCTTCAAATGGTTCGATCATGCCTTTTTGCGCTTGTTCAATGATCCATCGATCAGACTTTATGGTCATGCAGGTTTTCCTTAATTAGGGGTCAGAGTAGCGTACCAGAGTAAGTCGAAAATTTACTCTGGTACGCTACTCTGACCCCTAATCGTCCGTCATCGATATTTTTGGCGCAGCTTGTTCCGGTAGCCACAGGCGCGCAGCCAGGTGACGGGCGGCGCGACGGTACATCGCGCTAATTTCAGAATCAGGCTCGCTGCGCACGGTGGGCTGGCCACCATCTGCATGTTCGCGGATGGACATCGCAAGCGGTAGTTCTGCCAACAACGGCACGCCCAATTGCATCGCCACTTGAGCACCCCCGCCTTCACCGAACAAATGGCTAACGTGACCACACTCGAGGCAGCGGTGCATGCTCATGTTTTCGATGATACCAAGTACCGGGATGTCTACCTTGGAGAACATTTCAATGCCTTTGGCCGCATCTATCAACGCGATGTCTTGTGGGGTGGTAACAATTACAGCGCCGGCTACAGGTACTTTTTGCGATAACGTGAGTTGTATATCACCTGTACCTGGGGGCATATCTACGATGAGGTAATCCAAATCTCCCCACAGTGTTTGCGTTAATATTTGCTGCAAGGCGCCAGATGCCATGGGCCCACGCCAGACCATAGGGGTTGATTCGTTCACCATAAAGCTCATCGACATGGCCTTTATGCCATGGGCTCGAATAGGCTCGAAAAATTTTCCGTCTTTCACCACCGGGCGTTTGCCTTCGGCCACACCGAGCATCATGCCCTGGCTGGGACCATAAATATCAGCATCCAATAGGCCGACCTTGGCGCCTTCCGCATCTAACGCCAAAGCCAGGTTCA
>Ga0256847_1001467_pt1 | contig 12021 bp, 7 predicted proteins | sample TeddybearmetaG_FD_189099 | JGI IMG/M metagenome (GOLD analysis project Ga0256847, IMG submission 189099) | Hydrothermal vent microbial communities from East Pacific Rise, Pacific Ocean - Teddybear | ecosystem: Environmental > Aquatic > Marine > Hydrothermal vents | place: Pacific Ocean: East... | reverse complement strand
AATCTTTTTCCAGCTCAACGGTGTAGTTTGTGTCAAAGAAAAAGTCCATTAGGGTCAGGCCGAAGATGCGGTGCCAAGGAATCATAGTGGGAGCCCATGTGATGAACGTTCGGTTTGTTAAAGTTGCTGAAAACACCGTCGCGTAACAACCGCTAATCGTTTCTTGATACCTAATTATTTTTGAGTGTTTTTGATAATAACTCAAATATTTTTTGCAGCTCTTCAGGTGGCAAGCCTTTAATTCTGTCTTCGCCGAGTAAGCCTTTCATTCGCTCTTCAGGCGGTAAGCCTTTAATCCGGTCTTCAGGCGGTAAACCTTCAATCAAATCTGTGCGCTGTGTTTCCGACAGCATGGTCAGCAGTTCTTTGGGCAAATCGCGTTGAAAATCTTCGGCTGTGTACGACATTTCAATTTCCTCTCGTGTATATAACAACCGGATAATCTGGCTGATATCGGACATTTTCCATTGGTATCGATCTTGACCAAAACGGAAGCCTTTGCTGACACCGCTGAAAATCTGCCATATTGCGTTTTGATTGGACAGTGGCATTTCGGATAAAATCAATATTCTTATTCGCCTTACTCCCCATTGTACTTCAAATACGCCTTGCTGTACTGGCTCTAATGGGATCATTGCCGCGAGTTTCTTGGGATGGCGTGTGCAAATAGCGTACAACTGAAATTCGTGTTCGGCTAAGAGGTTGTTCATGGATGGGCTGATTTGTTTGCGATAGTTGACGAAATGACCGATTAATTCGTCCAGTGCCCAAGCGTCTAATGGTTCTCTTAGTGATTTGTAACTGATCAGGTTATGTTTGGATAGATTATCTAAACCATCGGGGGGTGATTGTGGTGGCGGTTTATTCGAAGATACTCGTTCTAAAATAATGGCATCAAGAAATTGTTGTTTCAGGGATAAATCTTTTTCCAGCTCAACGGTGTAGTTTGTGTCAAAGAAAAAGTCCATTAGGGTCAGGCCGAAGATGCGGTGACATCCATTCGGGATTTTCTTGTCGGCTATTCTGATATAGTTGGCCACAAGGCGATGCACAAATGGCTTCGCCAAAACCCGTTATAATTTAGCATAAAAAAGAGGGTGGAAAATGAACAAGTGGTTAGTATTGGGGTGTCTGTGTTTGGTGGGGTGTTCTGGCTTGCAGGGGGCTCAAGCGCCGACTCAGGTGATTCCTTTGGCCGAACAATTGGGGGTTGTGGCATTAGAGTTTAATGCGGCTGGAACACGTTTTGCGACGGCCAGTGTGCGCGGGGAAGTATCGATTTGGAGTTTCCCAGAAAATCGTAAACTGCAACAGTTTTGGGAGCATAGTGGGCGGGTTGAAGGGTTATTCTGGGCCGGTGATACGTATGTGATCACTGGTGGCAGTGACCGCAAAATCGTCTTGTATGATCTGGCCTCCGGGCAAACAAGCGCAACCGAACTGCAACTCAATTCCACCATTCACAGTTTAACGTATGTGCCGCAGCGCAATTGGGTGGTGAGTGGGCATTTAGATGGCACTGTGCGTGCTTTTCAAATGCCTGAGTTGACGCCGATTGGCTCCTATGAAACCGATGAAACCGTGGTTGCAGTCGCTGCCAGTGCGCAGGGCGTGATTGCTTCCGCAGGGGATGGGGGGCAAACCTTGGTGTTTGAACAAGGGTTAGATCATCCCCGAGAACTCACCCGTTCAGATCGAGATGCGCTAGAGCTGCGTTTTTCTAAAGATGGTCAAAAACTCTTAGGCAGCGGTTGGAAGCTGTTGATTTGGGATGTGGCCAGTGGTCGTTTGGTGACGCGTAATCCGGGGCATCTGGGCGCCTTCAGTTCATTGGATGTGAGTCCAGATAACCGGTTGATGGCCACAATTGGCTGTCAGGCGGATGCCAAAGTACAATTGTTTGATTTTGAAACGGGGGTTTTACAGCGCCAATTAGCACCACATGAATTATGTGGCCATGCTGTTCGGTTTAGCCCCAACGGGCAATATGTGGTGACGGCCTCAGAAGATGAAAGTGTGCATTTTTATGATGTGACGATTCCATATAACCCCCAGATCATTCAGCCTCATCTTGATTAAAGCGCTTCAGTTGGTTCATTCATTGGGATAACCAAGCAAGTGATGTCAGTGACTTGCTTGATTCGGTGATAACCTGAAAACAAGGATTATGTACATAGAAGATAAGTGTGGCGGTATGATCGGGGAAGCTCGAATCGTTGAATGTTAATTGTAAATGATTGAGTAGTCAGTGGAGATGATGTTATGGAAGACATGATGGGTCGTGTATTCGACATGTATTTTGATCAGAAAGATGAAAGCACACGTTCAGAAAAGATCGCCAAATTTGCCGAAGCATCCGGTATGCCATTTCAGCGGCATCTGGATCGCGAGGTTCAACTGGCGTATCAAGCGTTCCCGCTATTTTCCAGTGGCTCGGTTGCTCACATTTATGTGTTGCGAGGTAAGGACGAGCAGGCGATTCGAGCTTGCTTTAAACCCACCGCGTTGCGTTTTTTTGAGGGAAAGCCAGGGCCGACGATTGAGGCGGTTGGAGATACCTTGATTTATTATTATCCCTCAATTCTGCTGGCCATGAAAGATATCCAGCCGACCTTGGAAGAGGCAAAACAGGTCTGGCAGGTGTTGGCGGGTTGAGTCGCGCAGAAATACACCATGAGTGAGGATGGCAAAAGCCTCAGGCAACCGTAGATCACCCTAGGAAACCGACTATGACGGACAGTCCCCGAATACGTGAAATTCCCTATAATTATACTTCCTTTTCAGACCGTGAAATCGTTTTACGTTTTTTGGGGGAGACTGCCTGGGACTTAATTAATGACTTGCGTGCGTCGCGACGGACTGGCCGGTCCGCCCGTATGTTGTTTGAGGTGTTGGGGGATCTGTGGGTGATTGTGCGTAACCCCTTTATTCAAGACGATATGTTGAATAACCCCAAACGGCGTTCGGCTTTGGTGTCTGCGTTACATCACCGCCTTCAGCAAATTGTACAGCGCTCTGATGGCGATCAGCGGGCGTTAACGCTGGCCGACTTGGCCACCCAAGCCGTCCACACTTTTGAAGCCAATTTAAATCGGCAAAAACAGTTGCGTAAACAGTTACAGCAGCGTTTGCAGGGCATTACGCGCAAAGACAGCGTGGATGTGAGTGGGCATGCACGGGTGGCACATGTGACCGATGCCACGGATTGGCGGGTTGAGTTCCCGTTGGCCGTGGTGAACCCGAATTATGAACATGAAGTGGCGAACATTGTCGCGGTGTGTGCGGATCTGGGCTTAACTTTGATTGCGCGGGGTGGTGGGACTGGGTATACCGGTGGTGCGGTGCCACTGCATGCGGATACCGTGGTGTTGAATCTGGAAAAGCTGATTGCGATTGAGCCGATTGAGCAGCGCCAAGTGCCCGGCACAACGCTCACAACCGCAACCATTCGGGTTGAAGCCGGTGTGGTGACGCGGCGAGTGGCGGAAGCGGCGGCGCGTCAGCAGCGGGTGTTTGCGGTTGATCCAACGTCCCAAGATGCTTCGACCATTGGTGGCAATATTGCGATGAATGCTGGCGGTAAAAAAGCGGTGTTGTGGGGCACAACGTTGGATAACCTGCTCTCTTGGCGCATGGTGGTTGGCCGTGGCGAGTGGTTAGAGGTGACTCGCTTGCAGCATAACTTGGGCAAAATCCATGAGCAGGATGAAGTGGTGTTTGAGTTACAGCGGTATCAGGCCGACGGTTGTACGGTCTCTGGCCCGAGTGATTTTTTGCGCCTGCCGGGTCAAAGTTTTCGGAAGTTGGGCTTGGGCAAAGATGTCACGGATAAGTTTTTGGGCGGTTTACCCGGTGTGCAAAAAGAAGGGTGTGACGGCATTATTACGTCTGCGGTGTTTATTTTGCATCAAATGCCGGCGTATAAACGCACCGTGTGTTTGGAGTTTTTTGGCTCGGATTTAAGCCGGGCGGTGCCGGCGATTGTCGAGACCAAAGCGCATTTAGATGCGTGTGACGGGGTGGTGTTATCGGGCTTGGAGCATTTGGATCAGCGTTATGTGAAAGCGGTCAGTTACACCACAAAAGCGGCCAGAGGTGAGCGGCCTAAAATGGTGTTGTTGGCGGATATTGCAGGGGATGATGAGGCTGCAGTTGCACAAGCCGCATCGGACGTGGTCAAAATGGCGAATTTACGGGGTGCGGAAGGGTTTATTGCCGTTAGCGCCGAAGCGCGACAACAATTCTGGTTGGATCGCGGCCGTACCGCTGCGATTGCGGCACACACCAATGCGTTTAAAATTAATGAGGATGTGGTCATCCCGTTAGCCCGTTTGGATGAATATAGTGCCGGTATTGAACGCATTAATATCATGCTGTCTTTGCAAAATAAGCTGACAATGGTGGCGGCGTTATTGACGCATTTTTCAGCGATGGAAGGCCTTGCGCCCGCAACGTTAATCACACCAAGCGATGAGCAAAAAGCCTTGGCGTCGGCCAAATATGCGGCCACCTTAAGCGTATTGCACACGGTACAACAGCGTTGGCAACACTGTTTAGACCAGTTGGATCAGCCGATTTCTGGGTTAAGCGCCGAATATCCCGCGTTGGCAACGGGTTCAGGCCGTGTGTTAGACGCGGTCTTGTCGCGTCAATTGGTCGTTTCGTTTCGTCAAGAAGTGGCCAAACCGTTAACCGAAATTCTGGCCGGTTTGGAATATGCCGAGGATCGGCAAGCGATGGATGACATTCACCGGCGGCGTTTATCCAGCCGCTTGTTTGTGGCAACGCATATGCACGCGGGGGATGGTAATGTACACACAAACATTCCCGTTAATTCCAATGATTATCAGATGATGCACCAGGCCGAGCAGGTCGTGGATGACATTATGGCCTTGACCACGGCGTTGGGCGGGGTTGTTTCCGGTGAGCACGGCATTGGTTTAACCAAGTTCCGGTATTTAGACGAGACCTTTAAGCAGCGTTTTGTTGAATATAAACAGCAGGTGGATCCGACCGGTATTTACAACCGAGGTAAATTAATGCCCGGCTCTGGGTTGCACAATGCGTATACCCCCTCCCTGCGTTTATTGCAGCAAGAAGCGTTGATTCTAGAGGCGAGTGATTTAGGCGCGTTAAATGATGAGATCAAAAATTGTTTGCGCTGTGGTAAATGCAAACCGGTGTGCACCACACATGTGCCAGAAGCCAATTTGTTGTATTCCCCCAGAAATAAAATTTTAGCCACGGGTTTGTTGTTGGAAGCGTTTTTATATGAAGAACAAACTCGGCGGGGGATTTCACTGGGGCATTTTGCGGAGATGAATGACATTGCCGATCATTGCACCATTTGTCACCGCTGTTTAAGCCCGTGCCCGGTGAATATCGATTTTGGCAATGTGACCATTTTAATGCGGCAAATCTTGAATGACAGTGGTAAACGTAAGACCAAATTGATGACCAAAGTGGCCATGGGGTTTTTGAATGTGAAAGATCCCGCCAGCATTAAAGCCATGCGCCAGGGTTTTATTCGGCTGGGTTATTGGGGGCAACGTTTGGCCCATCATGTGGCCAAACGTGTGGGCCTGGTGAAAAAACAAAAAATCCCAAAAAGCACCACCGGAAAACCGGTGATGGTGGAACAAGTGATTCAATTTTTGGATAAACCGCTGCCCAAACATCTGCCCAGCAAAACCATGCGTGCGTTGTTAGGGGCCGAAGACAACAAAATGATTCCGATTCTGCGCAACCCCAAAAGTACTCAGGCGGAATCGCCCGCCGTGTTTTATTTTCCAGGCTGTGGTTCTGAGCGTTTATTCAGTGAAATTGGCTTGGCGACGTTGGCCATATTGTACGACATGAATGTGCAAACGGTACTGCCGCCCGGATATTTGTGCTGTGGTTATCCGCAAACCTCAGGCGGGGATAAGGTCAAAGGCAAAAAAATCAGCACGGAAAATCGGGTGTTATTTCACCGTATGGCGAATACGTTAAACTATCTGGACATTAAAACCGTGATTGTGTCGTGCGGGACGTGTATGGATCAATTGTTAACGTATGAATTTGAAAAAATTTTTCGGGGCTGCCGCTTGTTAGATATTCATGAATATTTGTTTGAACAAGGTATTACGTTGCCAGAAGGCGGGCAGAAATATATTTACCATGAACCTTGTCACACGCCAATGAAACACCATCAAGCCTTGAATGTGGCACAGACCGTGCTGAATGCCGAGGTGCATTTGTCGGATCGATGCTGTGGAGAAGCGGGCACGTTTGCGGTGAGTCGGCCGGATATCGCCACACAAGTGCGGTTTCGCAAAGAACAAACCTTAATGGCGGATATGCAAACCTTCACACAAACCCCGAGCAAGATACTCACCAGTTGCCCGGCTTGCCAACAAGGCTTGTCTCGGTATGAAGCCAGTACCGGGTTGGCGGTGGAGTATATTGTGGTTGAGTTGGTGAAAACAAAATTTGGTGAGGATTGGTGTGAGCGTTTTGTGCAGATGGCCCATCAGGGGGGGGTGGAGCATGTGTTGTTGTAATGCAGGGTGTTGTGTGGCTGGCTTAAGCCTGGAACAGGCGTTGTGTCGCAAACACCATGGGGTCAAAGGTGTGGCCTTGGTACGAGAGTAAGCGTTTTAACGCAAAATCAAACAGCAGTGCGTTGTATTGCCGTAAATGGCTTAAAAAATCGGCGTGTTCCGGGGTCAAGAAGCCCTGTCTGACCAACAGTGAGGGTGAAAACAACGGCATCACACCCGGCAAGGGGTAATCCGAGCCATTGACCAGGCGGGGGTGCCAATCAGTACGGCTTAGGAGGGTTTTTAAGCCGGGCTCAATGCGGTTGCGCTGGGTGACGGCGGACAATTCCCCAAACAATTTCCCTTGGTACTGGGGTTCATCCATCAGGCGTGCAAATAACGCAAAATTGGCTACGTGAGCCGCGTTGGGTTGGTCTAAGTCTTGTCCGGAGCCCAAGGTGGCACAATGCGCCACCACCACGGTAACGCCGTGGTCTAAAGGCCTGCGTAAACGCAATGGATTACCCAAACGTTGAAAATCTTCACTGTGCACAGCTTTTTCATCACCGCCATGGGTGATGAGGGGCAGGTGGTGTTTGGCCATGAGTGCGTAAAACGCATCACATTGGGGCGCGCTGGGGTCGATGCCCATGGCCGGGGGTAACCATTTGACTGCTTTTGCGCCTTGTTCAATGGCACGGTGTAATGCCTCCAACGCATCCGCACGGTATGGGTGAATGGAGGCAATCCACTCAAATTCTGCATAGCGTGCGGCGATGGCGGCAGCATACTCGTTGGGCACATAAAACGAGGATAATGCTAGGTTTTTCTGGCCTTGCGCCGAGTAGTGGTGATCAAAGGCCATTAACAGATGTTTGACGCCTTGGGGAAAGTCTTGGTGTAAGTTTTGTAACTGTTGTACATAGGCTTGATCCGCTTGCGTGTCGGGGGGAATGCACGCGGCATTCAAATAAAACGCCATTTGTACGCGTTGTAACGGGTGTCGCCAGGTTTGCATGTTGGGGTTCACCCAAATGCCCGAGCCGCCATCGCCCATGCCGACTAAGTGTGTGTGCACATCCCAACATTGCTCAGGGACAATGTCTTGCCAGATTTGGGTGTACAGTGGGTGTTGGCGCAGGGATTTTGGCAGGGGGCCTGGGCGACAAGGGTTGAATAAACCTTGGTCTAAAAAATGCCGATAAGTGCCCGCACCGAGTAGGCCTAATCCTGCCATGAGCATGAACGTGCGGCGTTTCATGTTAAACCGCTTGTAATAAACGGATGACCAGTTTTCGAATACTCTGGATGTCGAACGGTTTGTCACACAATGCGGAGACGCCGGATTGACGAACCACAGACAGGCGATGCCCGTCCTGTTCGCTGGTGATCATTAAAATGGGCACGGTCGATTGGCTACTTTCGCGGCGGATATAATCGGCCAATTGGCCACCATCCATTTGAGGCATATTGTAATCGGTAACGACCAAATCAAACGTTTGTTCTGTCATTAAACGCACGGCTTCTTTGCCATTTTCGGCTTCCACAAAACACTCGCCGCCCATGTCGGACAGGATTTTTTTAATGTAATTACGTGAGGTTTGGCTGTCATCGACTAAGAGAAAATTCACCGAGGCCAAATCGATTTCGATGTCATCCAAATTCAATGGGTCAACGTAGTTTAAGGTCGCGATCATGGCTTGTTTTAAATCACTCACCTCAAACGGTTTGGGTAAAATCGCAATGGCACCGGCTTGTTTGATGGGATTCAGGTATTCGAAGTGGGTTTCACTGGAAATGAGCATAAAAGCCAGCTCGGATAATTCGCTGTCCGCCCGGATGCTTTCGACCAACTGTATGCCGGTCATATCGGCTAAGTACATGGCGCTGATTAATAAATCCGGTTTCACTTTGTGCAGGTCTTGCAAGGCGTCTTTGCCGTTTTCAAACCAGGTGATGTCTGGTACTCCGACTGCTTGAAAGTATCCCTCAATAATTTTGTACTGGGTTTGTGAGGGTTCAACCAACACGACCATTAGGTCAGACAAGGAAATCGCGTGTTCCATGAAGAACTCCAACATTTGAATTTAAGGGGCGCAAACCGCGTAGCCTACGATTATTCAGTAACAGCGTCAATCTTCGCATTTTTTCGGCCGGCTGTTTTTATGATTTTCGGTAGACATCTAACACCGATGGCAATTGGCTAATTTTATCTAAAATCACGCTGAGTTGGCTAATCCCTTTGACGGCTAAGGTTAAATTTAAATCCGCCGTCTGGCCTTTGGCTTGTGTGCTGGTTTGTGAGGCCACGACGTTGACGTGTTCAACGGTTAACACATGAGAGATATCTTGCAATAACCCTCGGCGATCTTCCGCGCGGATAAAGATGTCGACCGCAAATGTTGCGGCGGGGTTCATATTCCAACTCACAGTGACCAAGCGGGCTTTTTCTTCGCCCTCTAGGACGGTGATGCTCTGGCAGTTTTTTCGATGGATGGTGACGCCTCGCCCGCGGGTGATATAGCCAATGATGTCATCGCCTAACACCGGTTTACAGCAACCGGCCATCTGCGTGAGTAAATTGTCTATGCCCAAGATTTGGACTTCCCCACTGAGGGCGTCCGTCGATTTTGTCGGTGTGATGATGTCGCGGGATTGGTGCGCGGCATTGTCCAGCTCTTCTAGATACGAGGCGATTTGCACGACGGTGATTTCACCCCGCCCAACGGCGGCGAGGAAGGTTTCTTCGCGATCAAATTTAAAGCGTTCCACCAGTTGTTCTGTGTTGTGCGGAATGCCCAAACGTTGAAATTCTTTGTCGACGGTGTGTTTGCCATCGGCCACATGTTGTTGTCGGTTTTGTTGTCGAAACCAGGTTTTCAATTTCGAACGGGCTTTGGGGGTTTTGAGGTAACCCAAATGTGGGATCAGCCAATTTTTACTGGGGTTGGCTTGTTTGGAGGTTAAAATCTCGACGCTTTCACCGCTGTTTAACACGTAGGTCAACGGCACAATGGCACCATTCACTTTGGCCCCTTTGCAGCGATGCCCGATATCGGTGTGGATGACATAGGCAAAATCCAGCACGGTTGCTTCGCGCATTAGATCCACCACGCGTCCTTGAGGGGTTAGGACGTAAACGCGGTCATCACTGACTTCTTCTTTAAAACGATCGATTAAATCATGCAGATCATCTTTGGCTTCTAGCAGTTGTCGCATCCAGGCCAAACGGCGTTCATATTGGTCATCGTATCGGCCACCTTCTTTATAGCGCCAATGTGACGCGACCCCCAATTCGGAGTGTTGGTGCATATCAAAGGTGCGGATTTGTACTTCTAAGGTTTTGCCCTGCGGGCCAACCACGGCAGTATGTAAGGATTGGTACATGTTTTCTTTGGGGGTGGCGATATAATCATCAAATTCGCCGGGAATGTGTTTCCAATGGCTGTGTGTGATGCCCAATACGGTGTAACACTCTTCTAGTTTATCGACCAAAACGCGCACCGCACGAACATCAAAAATTTGGTCAAAATCAACGCCTTTGCGCACCATTTTTCGCCAAATACTGTAGATATGTTTGGGTCGTCCGGTGACCTCTGCGTGAATGTGCACGCGTTGTAAAGCGGTATCTAACGTCTCTAACACTTGCGCAATATAATCTTCTCGTTCTAAACGTTTTTCATCGATCAATTTGGCGATGCGTTTGTAGGTTTGTGGGTGTAAATACCGAAACGCCAGGTCTTCCAGTTCCCATTTTAATTGCCAGATGCCCAAACGATTGGCTAAAGGGGCAAAAATCTCTTGTGTTTCTAATGCAATGGTTTTTTGTACGGTTTCACTTTTGTGTTTTAAAACCCGCATACATTGTAAACGTGCGGCCAATTTGATCAGAATCACGCGCACATCTTTGACGATGGCGAGCAACATTTTACGCAAACCCTCGGCGTGGTTTTTTAGCAGTGAGTCGTTGCCTTCTGATTGCGCGCCAACCTGTGACATTTCGCGTAGCCCGGCAATCAGTTCGGCCACGGTGGCACCAAATAAGGTACTAATGTCAGCCGGACTGGCCTGTTCAATGCTGGGATGAAAATGCAGCAGCCCAGCCATTAACGTATCCACATCTGCGGACAGGTTGTCCAAGGTATCGGCCACGGAGATGGCCAGCAAAATAGGCTCAGGTGGCGTCTGCTCGGCTTCTAGATAAGATAACGCGTGACCAATGCGCGCACAGTCTTCGGCAGAGCGGTGCCCGCGAAGGTTCGCCAGCCAGCCAGCTTTGTCTAAGTGTTGTGCGAGCACATCTGGGATGTTGGATCGTACAGTAACCACCGGATACCTCCGCTGCCAAGTTTAATCGAGTACGTGGGAGATCAAACCATCCGCCAGTTTGGGTTCAAACCAAGTGGATTTCGGGGGCATGACTTCATTCGCATCGGCCACCGACATTAAATCTTCCATTCGCGTGGGATACAGTGAAAATGCCACCACCATCTCGCCACTGTCCACGCGTTTTTCCAACCCTTGCATGCCTCGAATGCCGCCCACAAAATCAATGCGTGCATCTCGCCTGGGGTCGCTGATGTCTAAGATGGGTTCAATCAGATGTTTGGCCAATAAACTGATGTCCAAACGCCCAACCGGGTCTGCTTGACTGGGGATGAGGTCTGCATGAATGACCAACTCATACCATTGTTTTTCTAGGTACATACCAAAGTGATTGATGCTGGCGGGTTTGACGGCGGCGGCGTGTTTGGTGAGGTCAAAGGTTTGCGCGACTTTGGCCAGGAAATCCTCGGCGCTTAAGCCATTTAACGAGGTGATAACCCGGTTGTAATCCAAAATTTGCATTTGGTTATGGGGAAATAAGACCGACAGAAAATAATCCGCCTGTGTCTGCTGGCGTAAAGCCGCGACCCGAGAGGCCGCCGCAGACCGGTGATGGCCATCGGCAATATAAATGGCGTTCATGGCATCAAAAGCCTCGGTGATGGTTTGAATCTGTGTCTCATCGTGCATCACCCAAATTTCATGGCGCACGTCTCCAGAAGCCACCAAATCATATAAGGCCTGACCTTGTGTGACCTCGGCCAAAATGCGATCCACCGTGGTTTGGCTGCGATAGACCAAAAAAACCGGGCCTGTTTGTGCGTTTAAGGCGTCAATTTGTCGCACACGATCATCTTCTTTCACTGGGCGAGTAAATTCGTGTTTGCGAATGCGGTTAACATCGTATTCTGCAACCGAGGCGGTGGCGACCAAACCGGTTTGAACGTGTGTGCCCATGGTTAAACGGTACACGTAATATACCGGTTTCTGTTCTCGTGTCAGAATGCCATCGGTACACATTTTTGCAAAGTTATCGGCGGCTTTTTGGTATACAGCGGGGTCATACGGGTCAATGTCATCGGCCAAATCGATTTCCGCTTTGGAGATGTGTAAAAAACTTAATGGTTTGTCTTTCACCAGGGTTTTGGCTTCTTCACGATTGAGCACATCGTAA
>Ga0256847_1001466_pt1 | contig 12048 bp, 7 predicted proteins | sample TeddybearmetaG_FD_189099 | JGI IMG/M metagenome (GOLD analysis project Ga0256847, IMG submission 189099) | Hydrothermal vent microbial communities from East Pacific Rise, Pacific Ocean - Teddybear | ecosystem: Environmental > Aquatic > Marine > Hydrothermal vents | place: Pacific Ocean: East... | reverse complement strand
CGTTAGAACATATTTTTTGGATTAATGCCAATGCATTTGGACCTGTGATTAAAAATTCACCCATATGCGATACGTCAAAAACACCAACTCCGTTTCTAACGGTTTCGTGTTCTATATTGATACCTTCGTATTGTACAGGCATGTTATATCCTGCAAAGGGAACTATTTTTGCTCCAAGAGCTTCGTGTATGAGAGTTAAGGCGGTGTTTTTCATTTATTTGACGAACTAAAGATTAAAAAATGGATTCCTGCTCCCCAAACTTCGGGACAGGAATGACAAATAATTCAACAAATTTACAGATTAATTATCGAGTAAAAAAGATTTTAATTCGGCGTAAGAACTGATAAAAGTTGCTTCCTTTTTTTTATCAATTACTGCTTGAATTTGTGGAGGAAACTCAATATCCTGATTGATAACAGGTTCTACAACATCTAAGAATTTTACAGGATGTGCCGTCTCTAAGAATATACAAAGTGTATCTGAAAATTTTTCTTGATATTTTTTTGTGCCTAAATACCCAACAGCTCCATGAGGGTCTGCAATATAATTACATTCTTTGTAGAGATGTAACATTGCTTCACGTGTTTCATAATCTGTAAAAGAATAGGAGCGAAGGTCACCTCTTAATCTTTTAAAATTATTATTATAGATTTCTTGAATACGAATAAAATTACTAGGATTGCCAACATCCATCGCATTTGAAATTGTTTGTATTGATGGTTTCGGATAATATTCACCAGTTTCTAAAAATTGAGGAACAATATCATTTGCATTGGTGGATGCTATAAAGTTATAAATTGGTAAACCCAGTTGTTTTGCCATCATGCCTGCACAGATATTTCCGTAGTTACCACTTGGTACTGAAAAAACAAGTTTTTCAGGTTTCTCTTTTAGTTGTTTAAAGGCTAAGAAAAAATAGAACATCTGTGGTAACCAACGTGCTACATTGATTGAATTGGCAGAAGTCAACTGTTTTACAGCTATAATTGAATCATCTAAAAAGGCCTTTTTAACCATGGCTTGGCAATCATCAAAAGTACCATCAACTTCTAGGGCTTTGATATTTTTACCCAATGTAGTCAGTTGTTTTTCCTGAACATTACTTACTTTTTTACTCGGATATAAAATAACAACATTCACATTTTTAACACCTAAAAATCCACTGGCTACAGCACCTCCGGTATCTCCTGAAGTTGCCACCAATACAGTCACTTCTTTTTCACTACTTGCATTTAAATAACCCAAACAACGCGCCATAAAACGAGCACCAACATCTTTAAATGCCATGGTTGGCCCATGAAAGAGTTCAAGGGTTTTGATGTTGTTTTCGACAGCAATTAATGGAAAATCAAAACTCAAGGTTTCAGCAATAATCTGTTTTAATTGGGTTTCTGGAATATCATTGCCGACAAATTGTTTGATGACCTCATATCCTATTTCTTGATCTGTATAGTTGCTGAGATTATCGATAAAGTCATTACTTAATGGTGTAATCGATTCAGGAAAATACAATCCCTTATCTGGAGCCAATCCTTTGATGACAGCATCTTTAAATGTTACGTTTGCTGCTTTTTTGTTTAAGCTATAGTATTTCATATTTTTTTCTTTGAAAAAAGAATATAGAAAAGAGAATAGAGACATATAAATCGTTGGGTGGTGGTATCTTTTTTCTTTTCTCTCTTATCTCTTCTCTTTTTTAAAGTATTTTAATCCCTTCCTTATTAATCGCCGAAGTATACATATAAAAGTCTATGGTTGAATTTTTATATACTTCAAGTATTGCCAATGAAACCTTTTTAGCACTATTTTCTCCTTTGCACAATACGAAAATGGAAGGTCCAGATCCAGAAATCCCAACGCCCAAGGCTCCATTTTCTATTCCTGCTGTTTTAACTTCATCAAATAATGGAATTAATTTCTTGCGATACGGTTCTGCAATTACATCTACTAATGACCTACTAATCAATTGATAATCATTTGTGTAAAGTCCGCTAACTAAACCTGCTAAATTGGCACTTTGTGCAACGGCATCTTCAATTGGTATCCTAGCCTGCAATACATTACGTGCATCTTCGGTTTTCACTTCTATTTGTGGATGAATAATGGTCACCCATAACTCTTCAGGCACAGGTAATTTTACTATTTCTAATGGGTTATAGCTTTTAACTAAGATAAACCCACCATAAATTACAGCGGCAACATTATCGGCAATAGGAGAACCACAAGCCACTTTTTCACCAATTCTAGCAAACTCTGTCAGCTCTAACTTAGAAAACGGTTTACCCAACAATTCATTTACGGCAAAAGCAGCACCAGCAGCACTGGAAGCACTACTTCCGAGTCCACTACCAGGTTTTACTTTTTTAAAAAGTTGTATATCTACACCAAAGTTGGCTTTCGTTTTATTTAACATTGCTAATGCGACTACACTTGCTGCATTTTTTTTAATCTCATAGCTTAAATCAGCACCCTCAATAGTACTAATTGTAACACCTTTTGTCTCTGTTTTTTTTAGAACCATTTCATCACCCACCGCGTTTAAAGCAAAACCTAAGGCATCGAATCCACAAGATACATTGGCTACCGTTGCTGGAGAGAATATTTTAATTTCGTTCATAAGTTTTTAAATCTCAAAATTCAAGCTATTGAATCTTGTTATTTTTAAATTTTTATTTGTTCTCGATATTATTTGTTTTCACCTTTTAGGTTCTACAAATCACTCGAACGGACATTAATAGTCAGGTCGAATGACACGACGGAGAGGAGTGTTGTATCGAGACCCTCTCAGCATTAATTATACACATTATTTATTAGCAATCTTAATAATATCAGCAAAAAGTCCAGATGCGGTAACATCAGCACCAGCACCAGCACCTTTGATAATCATGGGTTGTTCCGGATATCGCTTTGTATAGAACATTACAATATTATCCTTTCCTTTTAAATTATAAAAAGGATGTCCTTCAGATATTTCTTTAAGACCAACCTTCGCTTTACCATTGCTAAATTCAGCTACATATTTTAATTGACACTTATTTTTATCAGCAGAAGCTAACAATTGATTAAAGTGTTCAGCATCTGCTAAAAGCGATTTATAAAAATCAGCTACCGTATCGGCATCATGATTCTTTTTCGTTAAGAAAGAATCATTCTCTATGTCTTCTAAATTCATATGTATACCACTTTCTCGAGCTAAAATTAATATTTTTCTTGCTACATCAACGCCACTTAAATCAATTCTGGGGTCAGGTTCGGTATACCCTTCTTTCTGAGCTTGTTTTACAATATCATAAAAATTGGTTTCCGAATTAAAATTATTGAAAATAAAATTCAAACTACCTGACAATACTGCCTGAATTTTAAGTACTTCATCACCCGAAGTAATTAAATTATTTAAGGTGTCAATTACTGGTAAACCTGCACCAACATTGGTTTCAAATAAAAACGGAGTATTGTATTTTAATGAGATTTTCTTTAGCTCATTATAACTATCAAAGTCAGCTGAACAGGCAATCTTATTACAAGCTACCACAGCAATATTGTATCGGAGATATTCATCATAGATACTTGCTACTTTTTCATTGGCAGTAATATCAATGAAAATACTATTTCTAAGATTTAACGATTTGATTGTACTTAAAAAACCATTTAAAGTAGCTTCTGAACCTTCATTTAATTTTTCCTTCCATGAATTTAGTGAGATTCCATCTTCATCAAAAAGCATTTTTCTCGAATTTGAAAGACCAACAATCCTCAAATTAATTTTTAATTTTTCTAATAAGTATTCTTGCTGTTGCTGTATTTGTTCAATCAGTTTCTCTCCAACGTTACCAACACCCGTTATAAAAAGGTTTAAACGTTTGTTTTTATCCTTAAAAAACCGTTCATGCAAGCTGTTCAGACCTTTTTTAACATCTTTAGTCTCAATTACAGCAGAAATATTCTTCTCAGAAGCTCCCTGTGCGATTGCCCTGATATTGATATTATTCTTGCCAAGGGTACTAAACATTTTTCCACTAATACCTTGATGACTTTTCATTCGATCGCCCACAATAGCGATGATAGAAAGGTTTTTTTCTACTATCAGAGGTTTTATTTTTTTTCTTAGAATCTCAAATTCAAAAGTACTGTCAATTGCCGCTTTTGCCTTATCAGCATTACTATCATCAATACCAATACAAATAGAATGCTCTGATGATGCTTGCGTAATCAATTTTACATTTGTTTTCTCTGTAGAAAGTGTTTCAAATAATCGTTTAGAGAATCCGGGAACGCCTACCATACCAGAACCTTCCAATGTAATTAAAGTGACATTTTCTATATGACTTATTCCTTTTACAGGAAGTGATTTTCCATTACTTTTTTTAGTGATTAAAGTTCCTTTTTCATTAGGAGCCAACGTATTTTTAATCAATATTGGAATTTCTTTTTGAAGCACTGGATGAATAGTGGGTGGATAAATAACTTTCGCACCAAAATGTGATAACTCCATAGCTTCTTCGTAAGAAATTTTCTTAATAGGCATTGCTTGAGATACTAATTTAGGATTTGCAGTAAACATTCCACTAACGTCTGTCCAAATTTCAAGAATGGAGGCATCTACCGCCGCAGCAATGATGGCAGCAGTGAAATCAGAACCACCTCTTCCTAATACAGTCGTATCTCCATTGTCAGCTGAAGCAATGAATCCAGGAACAACTACAACATTACTTTTATTTTTACTAAAAAAGGAACTTATATTTTTATTAGTAAGTTCGAAATTTACGGATGCATTCGTATAAGAAACATTGGTATTGATAAGTTCACGAGCATCTTTACGTATGGCATCAATTTCATACAATTTTAAGGCATGTGTAATTATATAGGACGATAATAATTCACCATGACTTACAATACTTGCTTCGCTTTTTGTGGATAACTCATTGATTAAAGAAATACTGCCTAATAATAGCTTTAGTTCCTCTAACTTTTCATGAATATGATTGGATAATTCTTGTTGGGTTTCTGCATTGAATAACTCAGACGTTATAGTTAAGTGAATAGATTTAATCTCTTCTAAAACAGATATATAAGAAGATTTTTTAATCGATGCTAATTGCGCAGCTTCTATTAATAAATTGGTGACTTTTGAAAATGCAGATACGACTACGATTTGAGTGTCATTTTGCTCATTCCTTGATATAATTTCAATGAGTTTTGCAATGTTTTGTGAAGAACCGACCGACGTTCCTCCGAATTTTAAAACTTTCATTTTAAATAAATTGTAATGATAAATATAAATAATTTTTATTAAAAAAATAGTGATGACCTAGTGTGTGATATGTATATAATTAACCCCTAGGGGTAATCATAATTGTGCCAATAGTCATAGCTGTCTCAATAGAAATTGAGCAAATAGAAGAAATTATTATGTTATTGTTTGTTTGCACAGTTCAAATGTAATCCTTCTAATTTTAATAGCAAGAGATTAATTATCTTTTTATGAATATGTGTATTTTTACTAATAATATTTGCAAATATTTAATATTTATACCAAATAAATTTCAAAATGATTGTTTGAAAATTTGAATTATGTTTTATTTATACAAACTATAAAATAAAAGCATAGCCTAGGTTACGGTTTAATTTTATAGTGAAATAGAAAGGAAAAAGAACTGCAAAGCACATCACGAACACCTATTAAAATAGAAAGAAGTGAGTAAATGAATTTTAACGAACATTTTGATGTTTATTTGGTATTAGATAATAATTTCATTGAAAATATAATTGTATTTTTGAGTTCCTTTTTTAAAACCTTATAATGATAAAACAAGTACTTACTTATATATTAGTTATTGTTTGCTTACAACTCAGTTATGGCCAGGGAAACACAAATCCACAAGATTTTTTATCAAAAGAATTTCATAAAAATAGGAGAGATGCTTTACGTAAAACATTACCAAAGAACAGTGTAGCTGTATTTTTTGCCAATCCAGTTCGTAATAGAGCGAATGATGTGGAATATATATATCATCAAGACCCTAATTTTTATTACCTAACAGGATATAAAGAACCACATGCAGTATTATTAATCTTTTCTGATAACCAGGCTGATACTAATGAAATGATTTATGTGCAAAAAAGTAATCCACGAGTGGAACAGTGGACAGGAAAACGTTTAGGAGTTAAAGGAGTTAAGGAGAAGCTAGGATTTACTACTGTTTACAATGGCGAGGATTTTAAAGGTCTGAATGCAGATTTTAAGAAGTTTACCAAGGTTTTAATTATAGATTTTAAGGACGATTATCGAAATTCAAAAAGAAACAATGCAGATATATATGATTTGACAGAACAATTCAAAAAGAAAATTTCTTTTGATAGAAGTTTGCTTCCAAACCCTACTAAAGATAAATTCTATCGACTTATAAGCTCAACACAGGTTGAAAATAGTGCGAATGTAGTTCAAAGAATAGAAGATTATTTTCAATACTATCCAGAATTAAAAAAGGATAAATTATTAAAAGGATATAAAAATGCTCCAACGGATGCTTTGCGGAAAGAATTCAAACAAAAAATAAGCTTGCGGTTAGAAGCGAAGCCTAAAACTAATGTAGATATTCATAGTCTAAATAGATTAATGGGAGATTTACGTGAAATAAAATCTCCTGAAGAAATGAAGCTACTAAAAAGAGCTATTGAGATTTCTGCGATTGGACAAATTGAAATAATGAAAGCCATGCATTCAGATATGTCAGAAACAGAGATACAAGGAATTCATGAGTTTGTTTATAAAAAATATGGTGCTGAGTATGAAGGATATCCTTCAATAGTTGGCGCCGGTAATAATGGATGTGTACTGCATTATATAGAAAACAACAAACCCAAAGTTGGCAATGAATTGGTTTTAATGGATTTGGGAGCTGAATATCATGGCTATACAGCCGATGTAACACGTACAATACCAGCAAACGGAAAGTTTTCACCAGAACAAAAAGCGATCTATGATTTAGTATATGAGGCGCAAGAAGCAGGTATTGCAGAAGCCAAAGTTGGCAATCCGTTTAATGCACCAAATGCTGCTACACGAACCATTATTAATAAGGGTTTGGTTCAATTAGGTATTACAAAATCGATTAGCGACAATCATAACTATTATCCGCATGGTTCCTCACATTATATTGGTTTAGATGTGCATGACATCGGTTCATATGGTGCTTATAAAGAGAATATGGTCATTACTGTTGAGCCAGGAATTTATATTCCGGAAGGAAGTCCTTGTGATAAAAAATGGTGGGGAATTGCAGTGCGTATTGAAGATGATATTTTAATTACTGATAAAGGCCCAATAAACTTGTCAGCGCGAGCACCTAGAAAATCAGATGAAATAGAAAAAATGATGCGACTACCGAGTATCTTAGCTAATTTTAACTTACCTAAGTTAGATTAAAACCTCTTACTAATTAAATGAAAGTTTGTATCGCTGAAAAGCCAAGTGTAGCCAGAGAAATTGCAACTGTTTTAGGAGCTAAAACAAAACATGATGGTTTTTATGAAGGTAACGGTTACGCTGTAACCTATACATTTGGACATCTGTGTACACTTTTAGAACCTAAAGATTATAAACCCTATTGGAAAAGCTGGGATTTAAATAATTTACCCATGTTACCCGAAAGATTTGATACCAAAGTAACCTCAAATCAAGGAATCCAAAAACAGTTTGGTATTATTAAAAGGTTATTAGATAAAGCAGACGTAGTAATAAATTGTGGTGATGCAGGACAAGAAGGAGAATTGATTCAGCGTTGGGTAATCAATCAGGCAAATTATAAAGGAGAAGTACAACGGTTATGGATTTCTTCATTAACTACCGAAGCCATAAAGGAAGGCTTTAAGAATTTAAAACCAGCTGCAAATTATGATAATTTATATTATGCCGGATTTTCTCGTGCTATTTGTGATTGGTTATTAGGATTAAATGCAACGCGTTTATATACGGTTAAGCATGGGGGTTATAAACAAGTATTGTCGGTAGGAAGAGTACAAACACCTACACTTGCAATGCTAGTGAATCGTTTTAAGGAAATCGAAAATTTCAAGCCGCAGACTTACTGGGAATTGCAAACCACTTATAGAAATACACTTTTTAGTTATGAAGAAGGACGTTTCTTAAAAAAGGAAGATGGGGAACTCTTAGCGAATAAGGTAAAAGAAAGTGACTTTAAGATAACTGAAGTTACCAAAAAGAAAGGAAAAGAATATGCTCCAAAATTATTTGATTTAACAGGATTACAGGTATATTGTAATACTAAATTCGGTTTTACAGCAGATGAAACTTTAAAGATGGTTCAAAAGCTTTATGAACAAAAATTGGTGACTTACCCCAGAGTTGATACTACATTTTTGCCCAATGATGTCTATCCTAAAGTTACAGGAATCCTCAAAAAATTGACAAAATATAATCATTTAACACAGGTATTATTAGAGAATAAAATAAAGAAATCATCTAGAGTTTTTAACGATAAAAAGATTACTGATCACCATGCGATTATTCCAACAGGAATTCAGTCTAATCTACAATACAATCAGCAACAAGTTTATAATATCATTACAAAACGATTTATTGCTGTTTTTTATGATGATTGTGATATTTCCAGAACTTCGGTTACCGGGGAAGCTGCTGAAATAGTTTTTAAAGCAACAGGAAAAGAAGTTTTAAAAAAGGGTTGGCATATTGTTTTTGATGCCTCTCCCAAGGCTTCGGAATCATCTAGCATAACAACAAATAAAGTTATATCAGAAGATAGTCCTGTCACATCGAGCACAGTCGTGATGCCGAATTTTGCAAAGGGAGAATCTGGACCACATTCACCTTCATTTTTAGAAAAGGAAACCAAACCACCACGCTATTATACAGAAGCATCGCTATTAAGAGCAATGGAAACAGCTGGCAAACAGGTTGATGATGATGAAATGAGAGAATTGATGAAAGAAAATGGTATTGGAAGGCCTTCAACACGTGCAAGTATTATTGAAACCTTGTTTAAACGTAAATATGTGGAGCGAAAAAAGAAATTACTGATTCCTACAGTCACGGGTATTCAATTAATAGATACCATTCAAAACAAGCTTTTAAAATCGGCTGAATTGACGGGACAATGGGAAAAGAAACTCAAAGAAATTGAAAAAGGCACTTATAATGCGGGGACCTTTATAAAGGATATGAAACATATGGTGGATCAATTGGTATATGAAGTAAGAAGTGAAAATTCAAGTACTAAAATTTCTCATACTAGGATAAAGGAAATTAAAAAACCTTTAAAGACAGCTGCTAAAAAAGGAATCACCACACAAATGTGTCCACAATGTAAAAAGGGACAACTTCTAAAAGGTAAAACAGCCTATGGTTGCAGTCATTATAAAGAGGGTTGTAATTTTAATATTCCTTTTATATTCAAGGGAAAGAAAGTTTCAGAGAATCAGTATATACGATTGCTTCAAAAAGGTTCTACTGTAAGTTTAAAAGGGTTTGTAACCGAAAATGGTAAAAAGGATGGAACTCTCATTTTTGATGTGTCTTTTAATTTATTGCTAAAGGAAAAAGATGCTTCTACAAAAACTACCATTAAAAAAGATACCATACAATGCCCTAAATGCAAAAAAGGAACTGTTATTAAAGGAAAATTGGCGTATGGTTGCAGTGCATACAAAGAAGGTTGTGATTTTAGATTCAATTTTGATATGATTCGCGAAAGAGCCAATGGAAAACCATTAACCAAAGATTTAGTGATTAGTTTATTGAATAATTACGAATAATCTAAATGTCATTCAGAACGTAGCTTTTGCGAAGTGAAGAATCTCAACAGCAAAGAATTTCCTTGTCATTCGCCTCATTTTGTCAAAATGCATTAAAACTCAACCAATTCCTGACCTCTTAATAAATCTTCAATAGTTTCTCGCTGACGGATTAAGTAACCTTTTCCGCCTTTGACCAATACTTCTGCAGGTCTGTACCGAGAATTATAATTGGATGCCATAGAAAAACAATAAGCTCCAGCGTTGCTAAAAGCCAAAATGTCACCTTCTTTTATTTCAGAAATTCTTCTATTTGCGCCAAAGGTATCTGTTTCACAAATATATCCTACTACCGTATAAAAACGTTCTTTACCTTCAGGATTAGAAATGTTTTCAATATGGTGATGTGCATCATAAAACATGGGTCGTATCAAATGATTCATACCACTGTCAACACTAGCAAATACCGTGGATGTTGTTTGTTTTACCACGTTGACATGTACTAAAAACTTACCAGCTTCGCTCACTAAAAACTTACCTGGTTCAAACATTAAAGTAAGGTCCTTTCCAGTATCTTTACAGAATCGATTAAATCGTTTGGATAGTTTTTCGCCCAATTCTTCAATATCCGTTTGAATATCTCCTTCTTTATAAGGGACTTTAAATCCACTACCAAAATCAATGGATTCTAAATTTTTCAAGGTTGCTCCAGCCTCAAAAAGAATTTCGGTAGCACGTAAAAAAGCATCCACGTCATAAATATCAGAACCTGTATGCATATGAATACCTGTAATTAGCATTCCTGTATTCTCTTCAACGCGATGAATATGTGGTAATTGGTGAATTGAAATTCCGAATTTAGAATCAATATGACCCACAGAAATTTTACGATGGCCGCCTGCCATAATATGTGGATTCATACGAACACACACAGGAACATTTGGGTATTTTTGTCCGAATTGCTCTAAAATGGAAAGGTTATCAATATTTATTTGTACGCCTAATTTCATGGCTTGTTCTATTTCTTCAAGAGACACCCCATTAGGTGTAAAAATAATGTCTTTGGGGTCAAACCCTGCTTTTAAACCCAATTGAACTTCTTGAACAGAAACAGTATCCAACCCTGCATTGAAAGTGTTCAATAATTGTAAGACATTGATATTTGACAATGCCTTTACTGCATAATTGATTTTCAATTTTTTTACACTGGAAAATGCATCAGTCATACGTTTGTATTGTGCTTCTATTTTATCGGCATCATATACATACAATGGGCTTTCGTATTTTTTAACTAGTGATAATAGGAGTTTTTTATCCATTTTAAAAAATTATAAGTGGTAAAAATAGGTAACCAATACTAATCTCAAAAGCTTTTTTGAAAATTATACAAAATAATGGAATTTGTTATAAATGATTCTCAATATAATAACCTTCAATGTCAGTTCGAGTGCCGACTATAAGGAGGTGTATCGAGAACATGCATTATCTAAATTTCTTTTTGGCAAGATTAGGTAATTTTTCATATTCATTATTTATCAAAGATTCTTTTTTAACCCTAGACCATTTCTTGATTTGTTTTTCTGATGCTATAGCCATAGTAACATCTGTAAATTCACAGAAGAATGCTAATTTAAGAGGTCTTCGAGAATAAGTATAACTATTCTTATGTTTTCCTCTTTGATGGTCAATAAATCGTTGCGTTAAATTTGAAGTTATACCAGTATAGTATGATTTATCAGAGCAATGTAAAATATATACATAATAAGTTTTCATTAAAGCAAGTTAATAAAACTTCTCAATATTTCCGATGCTTAAGATTCTTCATTTCTTTTTAAAAATCTCATGATGATGATTAGGATGGAGTGATAATACTGCAAAATGTCAGTTAGAGTGCCGACTGTAAGAAAGTGTATTGAGAACCTACCAATTACCAACGCTTCTCGATACTATTTTTCTCATTCCATTTCAAAAAATCACTCAAAGTGACAATAGAACTTTCAATGTCAACGCTGACAAAAAATTATTGATACTTCAAAGCTGTCTTCTCAACAATCTTTACAATCACTTCCACAGCCTTTTGCATCGATTCTACAGGAACATATTCATAACGACCATGAAAATTATGGCCTCCGGCAAAAATATTGGGGCAGGGAAGTCCTTTATAAGATAATTGAGACCCATCGGTGCCTCCACGAATTGCCTTAATCAAGGGTTTGATACCCAATTCTTTCATCGCTTCTTCGGCAATGTTCACGATATGCATTACAGGTTCAACT
>Ga0256847_1001465_pt1 | contig 12050 bp, 12 predicted proteins | sample TeddybearmetaG_FD_189099 | JGI IMG/M metagenome (GOLD analysis project Ga0256847, IMG submission 189099) | Hydrothermal vent microbial communities from East Pacific Rise, Pacific Ocean - Teddybear | ecosystem: Environmental > Aquatic > Marine > Hydrothermal vents | place: Pacific Ocean: East... | reverse complement strand
AAGCTTTCGGAAGCCCAATCAAGCAAGATCGCGGCTTGCCCTTCCGCAATTTCCTCAACATATTTGTTTAGCCACATTGCCGTCTCGCGCCAATGTTTCGCATAGGCCGCATCGATGTGTGTCCAAGAAGTTGTTATATCCATGCTATAAGCGTGGTGACCCGTCATGTAGACATGCACTGGAGCTGCCACGCCAAGCCTATTTAGTTCAGCGTACATGGTACCAAGAGTAAACGGTGTACCGTTGCGTACTTCGCTGAAATGATGCTGAAATTTTTTAGCGACACTCCAGCCATCTGCCCGTTCCCCCAACTTGTAAAGACTGCCGCCTTGTGCAAAGCATAAGAACCACGTTACCCATTTGTAGTTCGGCAAATACGGATTCTGTACTGGAAACCACGCAGCATATAGACACTCAGGTACTACGAACTTAACGAACAAGTGGTCGAGTAGATCTCGCAGAGAATGGCCTTGGAAAGTATCTGGGCGTCGAATCCACAATGGTGCGTAGCGTAAAATTATTTGGCTGCAGGCTGGGCAATGAGCACGGCGACATATCTCACTAATAAGTGAAAAGCCGCTGAGCGGTGTAACGCAGGTGAGAATTTGTGGTTTTAGAGGCAAACTCAGATCCCACGGCGCATCAATCTTCGCCTCAAGAAGCATTCGATCGACTTGTCCCTCCGCATGGCTATGACGACTAAGCCATTGCTCCCGCAATGCAGTTGGCGCAATGCTGAGTAACCGTCCTCCTGTAGTGAATTTCTGCAACGAACTGACAAGTTCGTCGAGATAACGATCATGCCTAGCATTGTCTACTTTGTACTCCTCATGCTCATCTTGCACATCATAAGCAAACATTCTCTCTTCCCAATCGTGATTTGCACCCCGACTTAGGGCGCGCTGTTCTTCTACAGCCAATGCTTTTTCATTAGCTGCTTGACGCTCCACACCGTGGGAAAACCACCGCTTGCGGCGCGACAGCAAGTTACCCGCCGTGTCACGGAGGTTAAGTTGTGCGGGCTGTTTACGTTTAGGCATACCTGTTCTTGATTTTCATTAGTGTCATCACGCTCTCAGCGCGAGAGAATACGCCACTCTATTTCAGCTTATCTGCGGGAAAGACCGGCCCGTAGTAGGTAATTTCTGCATTGAAACCGTGATGAATGAACAAAATCATACGAGTTTGTAATTAATCGCGCCATTTCGGCCACTCAAGCGTATGATATAGCCTATAAGTACCCATTTTAAAATTCATAATTTCTACTCTCCATTCCGACAGCCAGTTTACGTGCGATTCGCCAATTTTGGTTGAAGCAATCACTTTCATCCTCCGCCGGAAAAGATGTAGAGATAACATTTCGAATCTAATAGAGGTCAACATAGACTGATGAAGAAACCGAACTACTCGCATGAAAAACGTCAAAGAGAATTGGCGAAACAGAAAAAGAAAGAGCAGAAAAAACTAAACAAAGCCAAACAAGGAGCTACGAATGAAGAAGAAGCAAGCCGAATCCAATCCTAATCCCGTCCTACGAAGAGAAGCGCTGGCTTCTGATGTCGAGCGATTCCTGAAATCTGGCAAGAAAATTGAGCAAATCCCAAGTGGCGTCTCTGCTCAAACGAACCTTGGTTCTGCTAAGCCTCAGGTCGCTCAAGATAATGTAAAAAAATCTGCCGAAAATACAACATCTACAGAAACTGCTACACCCGTCGAATCCGCTGCACCTGTCGAATCCGCTGCACCTACCGATTCCGCTGCATCTGCTGAGACCGCCACACTTGTCGAATCCGCTGCACCTGCCGCACCCACAGAGGCCGCCGCACCTAAAGCAGAAGGTAGCGCCAACTAAGGATTATGGGGCGATATACGAAAGTCTAAATCAGAGCGGCAAATTGTTTGAAGAATTGGCCTTGGCTTAGTTCGGCCAACAAGTTAAGTTGTCGAGCCCCAATATTCGTGCACTGGACCACATAATGAACATTATTTTGAGCAGCAGAGACCAATAGCAACGTCTGGCGACTATTTTCGCTCTATGGTTTGCTTTTAGTCGCGCTTCGTCAGCAAGATATGGATATCAAAAACCAATATTTAGCCAAACTCACGGCACTTACAGTTGTGCTGTTGTTGGCTGTTGTAGCATGGTACGCCAACGATCAAGCGGTGCAGCCTGAAGTAGCAAATCCAGCCCCCATTATTAGTCTCGCGCAACTCCGCCCACCTATCTTTATAGCTATTGAACGCAACGCCGAGTGGGACAAAGAGATACGTATTCCTGCCCCGCCGAAGCGTTGGCCCATTTCAGTGAGCGCGCCGAAGTTAGAACCACAGCCCATTGTTACCCTCGATGTCGTCCAAGCAGTTTCGCAAAATGATAACAATGCCGCGATAGTCGCCAATCCAGATCAGGACGCCGACGAAGACTCGCCAGTCACAGAAAATGGTGGTGATCAGCTAAAACCTAGCATCGAAGATTTTAATGTCGCGCAGATTGGCCCAGGGCAAATTGTGCAAACCAATTGGACAGCCGGAGAATCATTACACGGCGCTCAAATTCCAACGCCAATACTGGTCGCTCGCGGTTCAGAAGATGGACCCACCCTCTGCGTGACTGCTGCTGTTCATGGTGATGAGCTGAATGGCATAGAATCTGTTCGTCGCCTGATGTACTCACTCAATCCAGAAAAACTTAAGGGTACGGTTATAGGCGTGCCTATTGTCAACTTACAAGGCTTTCAGCGGCATTCTCGCTACTTGCCTGACCGCCGAGACCTCAATCGTTTCTTCCCTGGCAACGCCCGAGGCTCCGCAGCAGCCCGCATGGCGTATAGTTTTTTTAATGAGGTCATTGCAGATTGCGATGGTCTAGTTGATTTACACACTGGCTCATTTCACCGCACAAATCTGCCTCAACTTAGGGCTGATTTGAACAACCCTGAAGTATTGGCTCTAACAGCAGGTTTTGGTGCAACCGTTATTTTGCATAGCGACGGTGCACAAGGCACTCTACGTCGCGCCGCAGCAGATGCCGGTATTCCAGCAGTTACTCTAGAGGCGGGCGAGCCGCTACGTCTACAGGATGATGCAGTCGAACATACCGTAAAGGCTTTGTTTACATTACTGGACACCCTCGAGATGTATAACAAACGCAGCCTGTGGGGTAACCCCGAACCCACCTACTACAGCTCTAGTTGGGTACGAGCTGACAAAGGTGGAATACTGACTGCCAGCGTCAAACTTGGCCGCAGGGTTAAACAAGGAGACACGTTGGGTAAAGTGACAGACCCAATCTCTAACGAACAGGTCGTAATTATCGCCCCTCACTCTGGCCGAGTCATTGGCATGGCACTCAATCAATTTGTCATGCCTGGTTTCGCTACCTTCCATCTCGCCAACGAAGGCACGCTGGATGAACTGGGTGAAGAAGAACATTTTCATGCGGAAAGCGTAGATTTGGCTGTAAATGAATCTATGCGAGCTGAGGAATCGGAATAAGCGCTGACGCAATTGGAGTACGCTTCTAAATGATACGTCTCGTCGCCCTGGATATAGATGGAACACTCCTAGAACCTGGCGTGCCGGTCGACGCGCTACCTGGCGAACCAATGACCAAAGCCGTGCATGATCTACACGATGCCGGCATTGTTGTGGTCCTGGCGACCGGACGCATGTTTCCTGGCACAGCTTACGTGGCCAAACACCTGAGCATCACCCAACCGCTTATCTGCCAACAAGGCGCATCAGTGCATGAGACAGATGGCAGCCTCCGATACGGGTGCACCATTGACGAAGACATTGCGCTCGAACTGATCAAATACGCAGAGGAACATAGTTGGCCCCTGGCATGGTTTGACTCTCAGCGCTATCTGGTGACAGAGCACACCGAGCAAGCAAAGTTCTTCGCCGAGGTTTCCGGTGTGGATATAGAAATTCACCCCAAACCCCACCTATCTGGGATTAAAGCAACAGGTATAGATATTATTAGTGATCTTGAATCCGCCCCTAGGGTTCATTTGCTCTTAGAAGCACGTTATGGGGCAAGAATCACGCTGCTCGACTTCCCTTCAGTCACAGCCGTGCATGCACCCCAGGCAAGTAAAGGTCGCGCCCTACACCAGCTCTCCGAGGGCCTCAATATTGCTAAGCATGAAATCATTGCCATTGGCGACAGTGTCAACGATGTGTCGATGTTGAGCTGGGCTGGCCAAAGCGCCGCGCCTGAGCACAGCGATGCCTATGCACTAGAATCAGCCCGTGAAATTCTTCCAGGCAAAGGTATTGACGGAGTTGTCGCCAAGCTACGTTCGCTGCTCGCCAAGATAGACTAAGCTAGGCTCTCTTTCTTATTCTCAAACATATTCGAGGGATGTATGGAAAAGGCGCAAAACCTACTAGCAAGCGAAAGGTCAGCAGGCAATGGCTTGCTAAACCGAAGGCTCTTTCTCGCTGGTGGCATTTCCGCGGCTGGCGTTGCAATGTCACCAATCAGCAGTGCCGAAAGCGATGTGCCTGCGAGGCATGCTTGGATGCAGTCACCTGGCCGGCCACTGGGCAAGTATGGCCAACCCAGTAAACATGAAGCCGCCGTGATCCGCGAAGGAATTGGCAGCCAGCCTGGCACACTCGGCAGCGGTGCGTCTCGAACGCCGCTGCAGGACTTACGGGGAACTATCACGCCATCCGGTCTGCACTTTGAGCGGCATCACTCCGGTATCCCAGATATTAATCCAGAACAGCACGAACTCTTTATCCACGGCTTAGTGGAACAACCACTGCGCTTTAATATGGAGAGCCTTTCACGCTACCCATTGACCACCAGAACATATTTTTTGGAGTGCTCGGGCAACAGCGCGCCAAATTTAGCAACAGCGGCGCCACAGGTCTCTTGCGGTCGCATTCATGGTTTGGTATCCGCCAGCGAATGGACCGGCATACCACTTTCCGTTTTGCTAGACGAGGCTGGCGTTAAATCGCAAGCTAAATGGGTAGTCGCAGAAGGCGCAGACGCCGCTCGATTGAATCGCAGTATTCCGCTGGATAAAATATTAGACGATGCAATGTTGGCGCTTTACCAAAACGGCGAGAGACTGCGTCCCGAACAGGGTTATCCCATGCGTCTTTTCCTACCAGGATTTGAAGGCAATACCAGCGTGAAGTGGTTGCATCGACTGGAAGTGAGCGCGACGCCCGCTATGTCACGCCAAGAAACTTCTAAGTACACAGACCTCTTACCTGATGGCACCAGTGAAATGTTCACATTTGAGATGGGGATAAAATCTGTAATAACTTCGCCTTCAGGAGAACAGCAGCTGCCCGGTCGTGGTTACTACGAAATAACTGGCCTCGCTTGGAGCGGACAAGGCCCAGTACGGCAAGTAGAAGTATCTGCTGACGGGGGCGTGAGTTGGGCTCCAGCAATGCTTGAAGAGCCGGTGTTAGACAAGTCTCTTACACGATTTCGCATCCCCTGGCATTGGGACGGCACACCCTGTGTCTTAATGAGCCGAGCGGCAGATTCAAGCAACACGCAACCTAGCAGGGCAGAACATATCCGCATGAAAGGACACAGTTCGTTCTATCACTACAATGCCATTCAGGCCTGGCAAGTGACGGGTACAGGAGGTGTGAGCAATGTTTTCGTTTAGACAAATCGCCATAGTTATTTCCCTCGCATTACCGTGCGCAGGGTTTGCAGAAGGGCCAAATTTAGGCGAACACATTACCAACGATGATGTGAGTTCATTAGTAATCTGGCCAGATGGTGGAGGTCTACCCCCAGGTAGTGGCACTGTCGCCGAAGGACAAGCCACATACACACAACACTGTTTGATTTGTCATGGGCCACAAGGAAAAGCTGGTATAAACGACACTTTAGTGGGCGGTCAGGTACATCTGACGGAGATTCCGAGTATTCGGACGGTTGGGTCCTACTGGCCCTACACCACCTCTTTGTTCGATTACGTTAGACGAGCTATGCCGTATAACGAACCGGGATCTCTCAGCAACAAACAGGTATATGGAGTAGTCGCATACCTCCTACATTTGAATGGACTCATCGACGATGACACGCAACTCAATGCGCAACGCCTGACAGAGATAAAACTGCCCAATAGAGAGCGGTTTTTTTCACGCTACGAACTCCCTTAGCTTAGTCGTAAGCTAGTGCGTTCTCTGCTCGAATAAGCAAATCGCTTTCAATGTATTGCACTAACGTCTCTACTTCTTGTTTCGTTTGCGTAATCTCATTGCGAGCTGTCGCCAACTCAAGGGTATGCTCCTTTTTCTCTGATTTAGCATCACGCAACACGCTAAGGCGTTCTTCGAGCACACCAAGCTCTGCCTGCTTCGTTTCTATGTCCATTCGTTTCAGCGCTAACTCACCTGCAAGACGCCGAGCATCCTCTCTCGCGCCTTCTGTTTTAGCCACAACTGCGCGTAACTTGAGCTCAGTACTGGCAAGTAGACTATCGCTCTGTGCCAATCGCTCTCGCATTTGGGACGCATCTACTACTAATTGATCTGCCTCGGCTTGCCGGTCAACCAGATGCTGCTCCAACTTTTTATTCATCCCGAGTTGATAGCTTGCGCCACATAAACGGGTCATCTCACCGGGGTTTGTGGAGCAGTTTGATGCGCAACCGCCAATATTCAGGCTAAGTATTCCTAGCGTCGCAACAACCGATAATTTGACGACAAATTTCATGTTGTTCATTAGGTTCGCTCTATGATTTCGTCATCTAGATGAGATTTTTGCGCTATCAGGTTCTGATTCATGCCATTCGCACTCTTCACTTGGTCCACCAACTTTGTCCTCTGCGCAACAAGTGCGATGCGTGTATTTTGCAAATCTTCTAGATCGGGAGAATCTTTGATAATCACATCCATATCAGCGATTTGCTGATCGATGATCTCAATCTTCGCATCTGCCGTTGCTGAAGACTGCTTGACCTTGGACATCTGTTGATCTAAATCCTTGCGTAAACCTTTAGCTTGGACGATGAATTTTTTATCGTCCTTTTCTTTAGCAACAAGTTTCTCTACATTCTTTTGCAGTTGATTTGTTTTTTTCAGGTTTTTAACTTCACTTTTTTCTAACGCCGTAATTTCTTTTTGTGTGACCGCCATTTCTTCAGATATGCGTTTGTAATCCTGCGCATATTTCTTCTTACCACGATTACCAAGGGCAGTTACTGTGCCGTTTATCGCGCCACAGGCTGCGCCAGCTATCGCAATATTCTTGGTGCTACCGCCGGTCACTGCCGTGATGCCACCACATAATGCGGCCCCTTTAAACACATCCCCTACAACACTGTCTTGGGGTGCTTCTTCTTGGCCTTCGCTAGCTTCTTCTTTCTTCTTGCCTGTAGGAAGGGCCGCAGCAGCAGATTTGGCTGCCTTGGCCGTTTGTTCTAATTTCCGTTTAAACCAGTTATCTGCCCAAGCATCCTGCGCCGGGAGCGCTAAGCCGCCAACTAACAAGCCAAGAATAGAAACCCTCAGTACTTCATGTGCTCGCATCACTAATTTTTCTCCGGTATTTCTATTTTTAGACTTTTCAGTGTTCGCTACTTACCTGCCCCATAAAACACACGCCTTCGCGATCTCACTGCTGTGTTTGTAGCTGGGGCTTTAGTTGTGCCGTTAGGTAAGAGCGAATGGGCTTGCCTGGCGGCGCTTTCTGTAGCAACTTAATGACTTCTGTAACGGTATCAGCCTGGCCAATTTTATATTCTCCCGCCGCAGCGCTAAGGGTCGCCTTTAATGCGTCGAGTAATTTGTCAGCATCACTTTCATACGCTTTGCTCAATGAGACTACCGTATCGATATAGGCATCTTGGTGACGATCTAAGTCATCCAAATTTTGCGCCAGAGCCAGACGTAAAGTGTCGGCGATGAGTGTATCTTTGTTTTTATTGGCCCTCACCAATGCATCTGTATTCTGAGCAATTCTTCTCTCCAGCAGATCCATCAAACCACGCGTTCGAAACGCACGTTCGATATCCAGAGATACTATACCCGCATCATAACGGGCTGTAGGTATGGATAAATCCTGTTCGCTTAAAAACCATCCGCCTGCGCCCAAAATGCCAAGCACCAATATCACTGTAATTACTTTTAACGACCGACCAATACCGGTTGAGGTGTTAGTGGAAATTGCAGGAGGTAACGCACTTGAGCGCACGGCGCTCTTGGGCACAATACCCTGTGGCGGTGGTGCTTCTTCCTGAGGTTTTTCTGCATCTGGGCGATTGATGATAGCCATGCCATCTATCCTACTATATCCAAGGGGTTGTGTTCATTTGCGCTTCTTTTTATTTACGTTTCTCTCTATTTTCGCTTAAGGGCCGCGATCAAAAAATCTGCCAGCATCGTTGACTGGTTCTCGGTGTATGCCTTTGGCTGGCCCGCAGCCTGAGCAATGGCCTGAAAAAGCTCCATACTGACTTTGTGCTTATGCTGCCTTTCACGACCATATATTGTTCGATATATTTCATCTCGACCAGAAAATAGCAAAATGATATTGCGGTTCTTCTTCGCTTTCACCCATTGGCTAACAATGTTAATCAATTGATTAGCACGTTGCTCACCCGCGGCTGTAATTGTATCAACGCCCTGCATATTTTCCTCATACGGGCCGACGTCACCCAAGATCATTAAGACCTGATGCCCATTAAAGGAGGGTGATGGGTTGAACATGGCGATAGACTTTTGTGTTGCCTTTAAAATTGGTGCCAACCCTGACTGGTGGGTTTGGCGCCGTAAATATCGCGTCAGAGATTGCAGTGACTGACCCCGGTCAGCAGAAACTTCCTGTATTTGGGTCATCGGAAACACTTCAGTGCTGTCTTGATAACTTTCATTTATACGATAAGCCACCACGCCCACACGCACGTTTTTTGCCACACCTGGAAGTATTTCCCCCAGTCGACCTATGGCGCGCTTCAGGTTATAAAGTTCCTGTTCCATGCTATTGCTTTTGTCAACAGCTATGGCAATTTCAACATTACGTTCGGCCATCTTGGCTACAATTTTTTCGTCCAATTCAGCGGCTTTGCTGAGCGTTTCAGTGCTACTCTGTAGTGATTGCGTTTTTTGCTCAACTGCTTCAAATTGTTTTTTCAGCTTAGCGATGGGGCTACTTTCGTGAGCAAGGAGCAGGAAAATAATCATCAACAATACGAAAATTGCCATGGTGGCAAAAATCACATCACTGAACGATTCATAGAATCCTGCATCACTGTTACCGCTCTTTAGTTTAATGGTCATCGGCAGGCCTAGTTCAAAGCCGACGACAACAGTAACGGGATCATCTCACTGTAGTTATCGGCATAGCCTTCGGGCTGGTCTGCAGAGGCCGCAAGCTCGCGGAAAAATTTTCTACTCTCAAGAAATTTTTGATGCTGGGCGCCGCGTGTTTTGGAAATTTCATCATTGCCAGAGAACAGCAGCAACACATTACGATGCAAGCTCGCCTTCGCCCATATGCCCAGTTGCCTTTTCATAGCAGCTGCTTGTTGAATGTTCTTCTGGTCAATTTTTTGGTCTCTATATCGATCTTCATAGGGCCCCACATCACCTAGCAACATGAAAGTTTGATGACCCGTAAAAGTTTCGGCAGAAGAAAACATTTTCAGAGCGCTATCCATCGCTAACTCAACTGGTGCTGAACCTGGAGTGGCGCGAAGACGCCTGACAAAGTCATGCAAACGTTTAAAAGAACGGCTTGCATCACTGTCTGGGTCAGCTATACGCTGCAATGCAAAAGATTGCATGACGAGTTTGTCAGCTTCATTGCGCCGGTAACCAAGTACACCAATTTTAACGGTACTGGCTATACGCGGAAGGATTTTACCTATAAGAGCAATTGTGTCGGTCAATTGGTCTATCTCAAGCTGCATACTGCCGGTCGTATCCACCGCTATTACAATTTCTAAATTGTATTGTTTCAGACTCTGCTTGGATTTCAGCAACTTCTCAGTTCGCTCTAGTTCCTGCGCATTTTTCTTCACGGCCTCGTCCAGCACCTCTTCTGCTTGGGCGAGTTTTTCTTGCATCTCTTCTAAGCCAGTTTCTAGATTAATGTGCACCAAAAAGATAATCATGAGCAACACAAATACGGCTAACGTAGCAAAGATTAGGTCACTGAAAGATTCATAAAAACTAGTGGTCGGCGGTCCTGAATCTAGTTTCAACTTAATAGCCTAGAACTTGCATAAGAGGAATGTTGCCGCATCCTCAGGAGTCGCTTTGGCTGAGCTTAGTATGCGCAAGCTCAGCTTCGCGGGCAGACTTACGTAGGAACGGCAACACATAAACTTCCGTTAGCTCCGCAATGTGGGCCGTATACTCTGTGATATTCGCTTCTACGATACTTGTCAGGACGCGCAATATCACACCCCCAAGCACAGCCCCGAGCAAGGTCGTTACAAAAGCAACGCCCAACCCAGAAAGCGGGCCTTGCTCGCCGACCAAATTTTTCATTAGATTTTCATCTAGCTCTGCGCCACTCATAACTTCCGTAAGCGAACCCATCATAAGAATGAGCCCCAGAATGGTGCCGATCAAACCAAGGGTAATCAGGACACTCGCAAACAGTTCTACAATCTTGTTTCTAGCCGCTAACCGGCTATGCAGTAATTCGATTAAATTATCTTGGCTGATGTCGCTTTGCGACATCGAAATTATGTGCAAATTATCGATGTGTTTTCTAAAAATGCTTGGCGCAGTTTGTTTTAGAAAATCCTCAAAGTTGTCTACAACTTCTAAAACACCTACCTGATGCGAGGCCAAATCAGATTGATTTTGCAAAAAACGCGCGTCCGCAAAACTCTTGAATATTAATCCAACACCCAACCCACCGATAACTAAATACATCGCATAGTTGATACTGGCAGGATATATATCGTTGAGGGCATAAGCGCCGGTAATGACAGCACTCAGTGCTAACAATACAACCAACCAAGTCACCCAGCGTCGTAACCCGGCTAAACCTGTGAAGTAATTTACTTCCGAAGCATCACTTTGCGTAGAGATGATATCCCCCTTTTAAATATTGAGTGTTATGCAAGCTAAGAGCTTAATTCACGCCTGCTGATTCAATCGATGATAACCGCTTCACCCATTTCGCTATCCATAATGGTGTCATCCGTTGGAGCAGACGAGGATCTCGACCTCGTGCGACGGATACTAGCTCGGCCAAGGCCTGCGGGAGTTGCTGCCTTACCGCCAGAGCCTCCCGAAGCAATAGTCCCTGCTCCGCTGCCACTTGTCGTTGCTGGGTTTACCCCAGCTGATGATGCATTGGTGTTAGACGCGTTCAACGGCTCGTTATTCGAGCTAGAAGAAGCTTCTTGTCGAGATGCCAACATCTCATTCAACATAATCCCTGATACTGAAGCTTGAGGTTGTAATTGCAAATTTTGCGCTGTCGATTGGCTCTGTCCTGCGGTCGTGGCTAGCATATTCTGACTATCTTTCTGCCCGTTTTTTTGTCCAGGAGAATCGAATGCTATATCCATATCTTGCAACATTGATTGTGCTTGGGAACTACCCGCTTGTGCCGCCAAGGTCATAAAGTGCAGCCCCATATCAACGTTTCCTCGTTGCGACAACTTTCCTTTAACCTTCAATCTCTGTTTAACAAACCCACTGCGATAAGGCATTTTCTTTTGTCTATCTAACATATACATCATGCCAAGTGCATAGTACGACGCCGAAGAGCCTGCACGGCCAGCGTTATCTAGCGCGGCGACAGCATCTTCATCACCCTGCTCTGCTGCTTTCATCGTTAACAAGGCTGCCGCCATATTCCGCATACTTTCACCTGGCTGAGCGGCAATACCGGTTAATTTCTGCACCAACGACTCATTCACTGGACTCGAAGCATGTTTAAGATAGGCTTCTGCAAGCAAGTGCATAGCAGCAGTATTACCTTGGTTTGCAAGTTGTTCCAGTAATTGCGTACCTTGGTCTAAATCCTCTTCAATTGTAAAGTTGGAAGGCATACCTTCAAGTGACAGCATTCCCTTGGCTAAGTCTAACCGCGCCTG
>Ga0256847_1001464_pt1 | contig 12051 bp, 10 predicted proteins | sample TeddybearmetaG_FD_189099 | JGI IMG/M metagenome (GOLD analysis project Ga0256847, IMG submission 189099) | Hydrothermal vent microbial communities from East Pacific Rise, Pacific Ocean - Teddybear | ecosystem: Environmental > Aquatic > Marine > Hydrothermal vents | place: Pacific Ocean: East... | reverse complement strand
ATCATATTGAGTGTAAGTTATAAAGCTAAAGTAATAGAGTCCTATTTTGGGAATGGTTCAAGTTTTGGAGTTAACATAGAGTATATTCATGAAGAGAAACGTATGGGAACAGCTGGTGCATTGAGTTTGATGAGAAAAAAGCTTAATGAAGCTTTTTTTGTAATGAATGGAGACCTCTTAACCAACTTGAATTTTGAGACTATGATGGAGTATCATCTGAACAATAATTCACTGGCAACAATGGGGGTTAGAGCCTATGATTTTCAAGTCCCTTATGGAGTTGTTAATGTTGAGGGGAAAGATATTCTTAGTATTGAAGAGAAACCCACCCATCATTTTTTTGTGAGTGGAGGAGTCTATATTTTAGACAATCAGGTTTTAAACCTTATCCCTAACAACGAGTATTATGATATGCCAACACTTTTTGAGAATGTTATTGCTGAAAAAATGAGAAGTATATCTTTTCCTATTCGAGAGTATTGGATGGATATTGGTCGACTTGAAGAGTTTAAGAAAGCCAATGATGAATATCATGAGGTATTTTAATGCATAACAATAGTACTTTTTTAGCCATTGTTCCTGCTCGTGGAGGAAGTAAACGACTGCCTCGAAAAAATATATTGGACTTAAATGGTAAGCCTTTAATCGCTTATAGTATTGAGGCTGGATTAAAAAGTGAGTATATAGATAATGTTGTAGTCTCTAGTGATGATAATGAGATTTTAGAGATAGCCAAAGAATACAATGCTCAAATGATAAAACGACCTGATTTTTTAGCCCATGATACAGCAACAACTTTTGATGCGATTAAACATACGATTAAGAATTTTAAAAAACATGATTATATAGTTTTGCTTCAGCCTACCTCTCCATTACGAAGTGCTGGGCATATAGATGAAGCGGTAAGATTATTAGAAGAAAAAAACGCAGATGCTATTGTGAGCGTTTGTGAGATGGAACACTCCCCTTTATGGTCAAACAGTTTAGATGACTCATTGTCTATGGAAGGTTTTTTAAGAGATGAGGTTTTAAATAAAAGAAGTCAAGATTTAGAGACTTATTTTAGACTCAATGGTGCAATTTATATCTGTAAAACAGACAAACTTTTAGAAGAGAAGAGCTTTTTATTAAAAAAGAGTATCTTTGCTTATGTGATGGTTCGAGAGTGTTCTATTGACATTGATGAAAAAATTGATTTTGATATTACAAATTTATTTATAAGAGATATTGACCATGAAATATAATATTTTTATCGTTGCTGGACCTTTACATGTTATGAATGCTATTGAAGCAATAAACCATTTTGAAACACAAAATAATATTTTATTAATTTTGTACACTGATAATGAAAAACAGTTAAGTCAAATGAAAAAAATGGTTGATTTCTCTGACTGGTATGATATTAAGTATATATCTTTACCACAAAAAATGAGGGATAAACTCTTTTTTGCTCAATATATTTCTGTGGCTTTAAAAGATTTAAAAAAAGATTTAATAGATAAAATATTTGTTGGTGAATACAGAAGTGACCATGTCAATCATATTGTGAATACTCTAAGAAATTCAAATATTTATCTATTAGATGATGGACTTGCTCAATTGAATTATCATAAAGAGATGGCACAAGAACCCTATAAAGTAAAGTTAAGAAGAGTAATTTATAAATTTTTACTTTATAAATTAAAGCCATTAAGTTATACTTTTTTTACTATATTTGATATTAAAAATGAAAAAGTTATTAAAAATGATTTTAATTTCTTTAAAAAATATATTGGAAATAAGAATATAGAAGAGTCTGTCTATTTTATAGGTCAACCCCTTGTTGAATTGGGTATTCTGAACAAGGAGAACCATAAAAAAGAGTTGGTTAAAATTATCAATTTCTATAGAGGAAAAAAGTTTATATATATATTGCATCGAAGAGAAGAACCAAATAATATAAAAAAACTCTCAAAAGAGTTAAATTTTGAGTATAAAGAGTTTGATAATTTAATTGAATTAGAAATGATTAATGCTTCAATAGTACCTTCTGCTTTTGCAACATTTTATTCAACAGCTATTGTTACTTTACCAAGTTTCATTTTAGAGACGGAGTATAGAGTTTTTAGAAGCTCAAATGAAATTATTAATAAAAAATTTATAAATAATATTTCTGCTGTTTATATAGAGTTAGAAAAAATGGGTTTAAAGGTGGAGTTATTATGAATTTCTTAAAATCATTATCAATTTATACCACAACATCTATTTTAAACTCTGCTATTCCTTTTTTACTTTTACCAATATTAACAAACTATTTAACAGTTGAAGAGTATGGACTTTTAGCAATTATTCAGATATTTATTATTTTTACCATACCTTTTATCTCTATTAATATTCAATCTACACTGCAATTAGAATATCATGAACTTGATGCAGATAAATTTGCACTTTGGGTCAGTTCTGTCTTAATTATTCCTTTAGTGACTATTTTTATAGTGCTTTTATTTTTTATTATTTTTGAATCATTGGTATACAGTTTTGTTCAGACTTCTCTTTTATGGATATTACTGATTCCTCTTATTGCATTTATGCAAGTTGTGCCTCAGACAATTTTATCTATCTATAAAATAAGTGAACGACCAATAGATTATGCAAAATATCAACTCTCTTTAACCGTGATTAATCTTGTTTTAACGTTATTTTTAGTGGTTCTTTTAAATTTAAATTGGGAAGGTCGGGTTCTTGCAATTTTTGTTACCTATTTTATTTTTACGATGGTGGGTCTCTATCTTTTAATCAAAATGAAGCTTATTGTATTGAATATAGACAAAACATATATTAAAAAATCCCTACAATTGGGTATACCTTTAATACTACATGTGGTCAGTGCAACACTCTTTATGATGTCGGATAGATTATTTATCTCATACTATTTAGGAAATGAGACATTGGGAATTTATGCAGTGGGTGCTCAAGTAGCAATGATGGCATTAATTATCCAGCAATCCTTCAATCAGGCATGGGTACCATATCTTTTTAAAAATTTAAAAATAGGTTCAATGAAAAATAAGATAAAAATTATTAAAATTTCATATCTATCTATTTTATTTTTTCTAATATTACCTTTTTTAATTGAATTGGTTAACCCTCTATTCTTTCACTTTTTGATAGATAAAAAATTTATAGAAGCTATGCCTTATGTATTTTGGATTGCACTGGGATACAGCCTTCTTGGAATGTATAAAGTGGTAACCAACTATATTTTTTATGAAAAGAGAGTCAAATTGCTATCGATGATGACTTTTTTTAGTTTACTCATTAATTTAATTTTAAACTATATTTTAATTCATCAATATGGTTCGATAGGTGTTGCTTATGGTACAGCCATTACAGTAGCTATCTTTTTTATTATAGCTTTTATTGTTGCCAATAAAGTACATAAAATGCCTTGGCTATTTTTTATCTCTTTCAAAAAGGATTAAAATGAAAATATTATACATTCAACATGTATCAGTACTGGGAGGTTCATCACGAAGTTTATATGAGCTTATCAGTAATCTGCCTAGTAAGGTAGAGCCTACAGTCCTTTGTCCGCAAGGAGAGTTTAGTGATTTTTTAGAAGCCAAAGGCATAAATACTCTTTATGTTAAAGGAGTACCTCAATTTGATAATACCCGAATTGGATTTTATAGAAAATTTCGATGGTTAATTTTATTGAGGGAATTTTTTTATCTACCTTTTTTTATTAAGGCAATGAATAAATGTAAAAAAGAGAATTTTGATGTTGTTCATATTAATGAGATAACACAAATATTTAGTATAATTTTTGGAAAAAAAGTGGCTTCAAAAGTCGTTGTACATGTTAGGTCTGTACAGAGAAAATCAGACTCTTGGAGAAATTATCTTATTGAAAAAATAATTAATAGGAGTGTTGATGTTCTTATACCTATTGATGAGACAGTTCAAGCCTCTTTACCAACGAATCTTAACAGTAGAGTAGTGCATAATGGTATTACTCTTGATAATATAATATTGAATAAAAAGAATAAGAAATTTACAGTTGGAATTGTATCTAATTTTCAGAGGTATAAAGGAGTATTAGAATTCATTGATGCTGCAAATGTTTGCATTAATGGGCATAATTTAGATATAAATTTCGTTGTTTATGGTGCTTCATACAATAAAAATAAACGTAATATTAAAGAGAAGTTATTAGAAATCTTTGGTTTTCGTGAAAATCTTGAGAGAATAATAGCAGATAAGATTAACAAGTATAACTTTGGTTCTAATTTCGAACTAAAGGGATATGTTGCTAATCATAATGATATATATAATTTTATAGATATTCTACTGTTTCCTTCTCATTTAAATGCTGTAGGAAGACCTGTCTTTGAAGCAGCATTTTATAAAATTCCAAGTATTGTGGCTATAAAAAATCCTCTAAAGGATACGATTATTGATAATTTAACAGGTTTAGTCATCAAGGAAAAAAATAAAGATGATTTGGCTAAAAAGATTCTATATTTGTATTCAAATCCTAAAAAGATAGAAACAATGGGGTTAAATAGTTTTAAAAATGCCCATGAAAATTTTAACAGTCAAAAAAACAGCATGGAAGTTTATAAAATATATCAAGATATCATAAAAAAACAGTAAAGGTAAGGGTATGAAATATCTACAAGTAATATTAAAATATATTTACACCTATAGGGTTAAAAAAAAGGTTGGTAGTTATATAACACCACTTTATGTTAATGGATATAGTACTGTAAGTAAAATAACGTATCTTGGAAAGAATGTAAATTTCAATGGTATGACAATTGGTGGTTGTGGGGTGGTTCGAATTGGTGATAATTTTCATTCGGGAAAAGAGTGTTCAATTATTACTCAAAACCATAATTATGAAGGTACAAAAATTCCTTATGACAATACTTATATTTGTAAAGATGTAACCATTGAGGATAATGTTTGGTTAGGGAATAGAGTTATTATTTTGGGTGGTGTAACAATTGGAGAGGGAGCTATTATTCAAGCAGGAAGTGTGGTTGTTAAAGATATTCCAAAATATGCTATAGCAGGAGGTGTTCCTGCCATTGTATTTAGTCAACGAGATATTGAACATTACAATTTTCTAAAGAAAGAAAAAAGGTTTCATTAATGACTTGTGATGTTCAAAGTATAGATAAAAATTATGCATTAAGGAAGATGTTCTCTTTTTTAGTGGTCTATTATTGGATACTTATTTATATTGAAAAACCAAGTTATATAATGTTAACACTCCCTATTGGTTTATTCCTTGCTTATATGTTATTGATTTATATTAAGGACTTTTCTTCTTCTAACAGTATCTCTTTTATTTTACTTTTTGTTCTTTTATCGGTTTATTTAAGTCTTATTCGTTTTGATTTTACCTCTTTAATTGCCGTGAGTTTATTTGGGTTAATGATTTTTTTTATCGGACACTTTAAATTGAGTATAACTCTGAAGCTATTAAATTCTCTTTTTTTCATTTCGGTAGTACTCTGTATACCTTTATATTATAGTGGGTACAGTTATTTTGGGTTTCTTCCTGGACAGGGAGGTTTTAGTAATGACCCTTTCTTGTCTGGTAGAATTTCTATGTTTCCAAATGTTACGGTAAGCCTTTACTTCTCATTTATTGTCTTTTTTGTAAATTATTTTTTTAATGACAATAATTATCAAAAAATCATTATTTTTATTTTTAGTTTGTATTTTATCTATTTTGGTATCTCTCGAACAGTTATGTTAGGACTTTTATTTATTCTTTTATTCTCTTTCATATTTAGAATGTATCCATTAAGAAAGAATTTTTTTTATCAATTGTTTTTGCCATTTCTTTTAATTGTTGTTCCTATTATTTTGGTCTCTTTTATTGAAGATATTGTCTCTTTCTTTATAAGTTTAAATAACGACTTTATCTCTCAACATTTTTTAAGAGGCTACTCTTCTGTTGAAAAAGTTTTAGATGATATTGCTCGAACCAATATATGGTCTGAACATATTCGCCTGTTTAAGGAGTATCCTTGGGGACTTAGTACAGGAGAGATAGCACTTTATTCTGATAAGAGTTTACATCTTAGTGATGGGGGAAGTGAATCTTTTTTAACAAAAATTTTGGTTCGTTTTGGATTTTCAGCTTTTTTCTTTTATCTATTTATTCTCTCTTTATTGCAACGAGCTATAGATACCAGTAATGAGTACATGTATATATATTCTTATATATTTATTTTTTTAGGTGTTACTTATGGAAGTTTTTTCGCTGCATATAATGTATTGTTTTTAATTTTTATAAGTTCTTTAAATTATACAAAAAATTAGAAAGGTTATTTATATGAAAAAATTATTAATCATCACACGTTGGTATCTTCCTGCTGTGAAATCAGGAGGAACAGTTCGATCTTTAACGGCATTAGTAAATGGATTAAAAGATGATTTTTCTATTACTATTTTGACCTCTGACCGAGATTTAGGGGCAACAAAACCTTACGAGAATATTGAATTTGATACTTTGACAAAACATCATGGAACGGATATTGTCTATCTATCTCAACTAAATATCCCAAGTATGGAGAGATATATTGAACAAATAGAACCAGATATTATTTATCTGAATAGTTTTTTTGATATTACAACACAACTTCTTATGTTTTTAAAGCTTCGATCAAAAATTAAATCAAAAATTATTTTGGCTCCACGTGGAGAGTTAGCAAAAGGTGCGTTGTCTATTAAAGCGAGTAAGAAAAGAGCTTATCTTTTTTTCTATAAGCTTTTTAATTTATCAAAAGATATTACTTTTCATGCAACAAGTCCTGAGGATGCAATGGACATAACGAATAAATTTCCTTATAATAAATTAGAGATAATTCAAAATCCAAAAGAGGAGAGTACTCAAATTTATACTTTACCAATTAAAGAAAAAAATATCTTAAAAATGGTCTTTATTTCAAGAATAGCACCTGTCAAAAATCTTCTATATGCTCTTGAAGTTTTAGAAAAAATGCAAATAGAGGAGGGTTTAATTATATTTGATATTTACGGACCTGATGAAGACAAAAATTATTGGAATGCTTGTCAAGAGGTTATTAAAAAAATATCTTCTCAAATAGAAGTGAATTACAAAGGTTTTATCGAACCTTGCAATATAGGGATGACTTTATCAAAGTATCATCTTTTTTTTCTTCCAACTAAAGGAGAAAACTTTGGACATGCGATTGTCGAGGCGATGCAAGTAGGGGTAATTCCTCTAATTAGTAATAAAACTCCATGGCAGGATTTAGAGTCTCTTGGTATAGGGTTTAGTCTTTCTCTTGAAAATAGTGTAGATTTTAAGGAAGCTATAATAACCATGCTTAATATGGATGACCAGAGTTTTATTAAATCTTCAAAAAATCTTCAAAAATATATTGAAAAAAAACTTAACAGCAAAAAGAATATTGAAGAGTATAAACTTTTTTTTAGAAGATGAGAGTTTTTTTGCTTCTTATCATTTTGGAAAAATTATCAAAATTAATAATTTAAATTAGTTAAAAATTAGAAATAAATCTGGAAATATTTAGAGAAAAAGTATTTATTTATATTTTTAATTATTTATATATAATATATATAAGTTAAAAATATTAATTTTTACTCTAAGATATTATTATTTTTTTATGTTTTTAATTATTTATATAAATTTTATATTTATTATTTTTAAATTAAAAATATTTAAAAATATTCTAATTATTCTAATTATTTTACTTTTAAGAAGGAAAATAACATGAAAAAAACAATAGCTGGTTGGACATTGATACTAATCTTAGGCGTAAATACGGTGGTTAGGGATGCTCCTATGGCTATTACTCTTGAAGAATCAATAGAAGAGCATCCAATCTTTATGGTGATAGGTCAAGGTATTAGCGTAAGCATTAATGATTTTGGTGCTATTCCTGATGATAATAAAGACGATACCATTGCAATAAGAAAAGCTTTAGCAATTAATGGTTCTATTACAATGAATAGAGGTATCTACAATGTGCATGGTATTATAAGGCTTGATAAAGAAACAAGTATTGAAGGAAATGGTTCAACCTTTTTAAGTCGATTAGATAAAAAACATATTGGACAAACCTCAAAGAATATTCTTACATTAAAGGGGAATAGAATAGTTATTAAAAATTTAATTTTAGACGGTGCATATGGAAAAGGAAATGCAAAAGAGGGTAAGAATGTCTCTTCTTTATTACATATTTATGATTCTAAAAATATTATTCTTGAGAATTTGAACAGCATTAATCATGTTTCAAACTGGTGGTCTCCAAAAGAGTTTAATTTTTCAAAGTTAAATTTGAATCATAGGAAAGATATGTATAGTGTGATTTATATAGGCTTTTCTGACAACATTTCGATTAATAATATGGAGCAGAAAGGTAATATTAAAACCGAAGGACTTTTACTTTATGAGTCAGATAATATTCGGATTGACGGGTTTAAATCATTTAATTCTTCTAAAATTTGGACTTCATTGAATATTATTGCCTCTAATAATATTATTCTAAATAATATTTATGTAGCGGATGGAAAAGAAAATCAGAAAGGAAGTTCTATAAACTTTATAGCCAATCACCATTTTGTTGTAAAGAACACAAAAACAACAACAAAGCAAGGCTTTGATATTTCCAATGAAGTAACGGTCAAAGGATTAAACAGTAGAGTGATGAGAGATACCTCTTATGGTATTTTTGAAAATTGTTATTTTAAAGGAGAAAGAGCTTTATATGCTTACCCTACTATTAATAAAGTTGAAGATGTAGTTTTTAAAAACACAACTTTTATTCCTACGAAAGAGGGTTTTGGCACATGGAGTGTAAGAATAGAAAAGGCTGGAAAAATTAAATTTAAAAATTGTATTTTTGGCAGTAAGAGATTTAAAACTTTTGGTATTATTTTGGGAGATAGTCGAGAAGTTTTAATAAATAATTGTCAATTTATTAATCCATCAATGGGTCTTTATTTTTTTGGAAAAAATTTTGGAAAAATTAATCTTTCTAATAATACTTTTAAGGGCGAGAATTATTCTCCTATAGTCTTTTTTTCTCCAAAATCTTATAATATAAAGGGTAAAGCCAGAGAATTATATTTAAATAGTAATCGTGTCATAGGACAAGTACCCCATAATCGTCTTTATACCCTTCAGGGAGGATTTAAGATAGAAAAAATTATTAAATAATTACAACTCCATCTTTTTAGATGGAGTTTCTAACTATTTTCAATTTACTTTATGGATTGGTTGTAAATCTACCATTGGTTGTACTTCCTGGAGTGGTTTTATTTGATTCACAACTGTCATTAAAGGCAGATACTTTAACTTGATAAAAGCTATTTGTATTTAATCCTGTAATATTAGCATATTGATATGAACCTATACCACTACCAGATGGTAACATTAGTGTATTAACTAAAGTGTTGGCTTGGTCATAAACATAAACTTTAAATCCTGTTTCATTCATAGAATTGTCAATAAAGGAGATTCTAGCCCCAGTAGAGTTAACATCATATGTTCCTACATAGCCTCCAGGCATCAAAGGACAAGCTATATTTGTTGTTCTAAATCTACCATTTGTGATGCTACTTGCATGTGTAGGTGCTGATTCTCCACATCCTGCACTAAAGGCGGTTACTGCAACTCTATATAATGTATTTGGTGTTAAACCTGTTATATTTGCATATTGAAATCCACCTGTACCACTAAGCGAATCTACAGTTAGTGTTTTTACTAAGGCATTGGTATCGTAATTATATACATATACTTTAAAACCATCTTCATTATTAGAGTTATCTAAAAATGAGATTCTTGCACTATTATGGGTTATATTGTATGTTCCTACATACTCTCCTGGCATAGCAGGTTGACATATTGGAGGACTGGTGCGAATTCTACCATTGTTGATACTTGATGCTATTGTTGATGCCGATTCTCCACTTCCATTGTATGCGGTAACTCTTAGCTTATAGAGTGTGTTTGGTGTAAGGTCTATAAGATTTGTATATTGATTCAAATGTCCACCGTTATTTGCAGGAACAAGAATAGGGTTTGGTGTTATTGTTGCATCGAAAACATCATTTTCATCATGAATATAGACTTTAAATCCATCTTCATTGGTAGAGTTATCTGCAAATGAGATACGAGCCGTTGTTTCAGTGACTTGATATACGCCTACATATGGTCCAGGAGGAGTAGGAATTGGAGTTACAGCAGATAAGGTAGCTGTGAGTAATACGGACAATCCGATATTAGAGATTATTTTTTTTGACATTGTTTTTCCTTTTTATTCATTGAAGTGTTAAGATTATTACTTATCTTAAAATTTCATTATCAAAAATATTTTACAGTTAAGTATACTTTTGATATTTAGAAGAATATCAGGTTATTTCTTAAAATAATATAAAACAATATAGAATAATATAGAATTTATACTACTATTAAATAACAATTTATGTTTAATATTACTAAAAATATTTTATGTAAATAAATGATTTTATATATAAAAAGTGATATAATATTTTTTAATGTTCTAAGAAAGGCAATAGTTAATATGACCAAAGAGAAATTAGATAATAATAGTTCTAAAGTTAAAAAAGTTTTAAAATATGTGCATATGTACGGGGCATCTCGTACATTAATAAAAGTAAAGGGGCATTACCATATGCAAAAAGAGTATGTTGATACTCCCCTTCAGGTTTCAAAAAGTATAGAGAAAAGTGTGGGAATTGTGGGATGTGGGAATCATGCCTTTACTGATATTGCTTATTTTTTAAGAAAAAATAGAGGCAATATTATTGGTAGCAGTATGGATATAGATAAAAGTAAAGCAATCTCTTTAGCCAAAGAGTATAAGGCTTATGATGCTTCAATCGAAGTAAAAAGTATGTTTGAAGATAAAAATATAAAGCTAATTTATATTGTCTCCAATCATGCAACACATACACCTTATGCGATTGATGCTTTAAATCATAATAAAGATGTTTTTATTGAAAAACCAATCTCTATTAATATGGAGCAATATCGTCATTTGGTTAAAACTGTTCGCAATAGTAAAAACAGTGTATATACAGGATATAACCGTCCATTTAGTCCAGCTATTGAAATGATAAAGTCCTATATAACAGAGAGTTCGATTACTTTGAACTGTTTTATTATGGGACATAAATTAGATTCTAACCATTGGTATAGAAAACCATCAGAAGGGAGTCGGGTTGTTGGTAACCTTGGTCATTGGATTGATCTCTCAACACATTTAATTATGGCAAGAGATTCTATTCCCAAAGAGTTTAGCTTGACCTTACTCTCTGCGAATAAAAAGCATAAAGATGATGATTTTGTTTTAACAATAAAAACTGATTTGGATGATTTAATTGTTTTAACATTTTCAACGCGTTCAGACCCTTTTGAGGGTGTAATGGAAAATATAAGTTTTCAAAATGAGAAGATTATTGCGAATATTGAAGATTTTAGAAAAATAACCATTTGGAATGAAAATAAAAAAATAGTCAAAAAGTTTATTCCTAAAGATGCAGGTCATGAGGCTTCGGTACTTCAGCCGTTTAGTGAAAAAAAACGAGATTGGAAAGAGTTAGAGTGGTCAACCTTTATTATGTTAAAGGTTGAAGAGATGTTACAAAATGATATTAAAGAGATAGATTTTAATATCGAAAATGAAATAGATAAATTAATATAACTGAAATAAGGAAATAAAAATGAAACAATTAATACAAAGCTTTAAAACAGGGGAATTAGGACTTTTTAAAGTACCTGCACCTGTATGTCAAGAAAATGGTGTACTTGTAGAGACAAAAGTAAGTCTTGTGAGTGCTGGTACAGAAAAGATGTTGGTTGATTTTGCAAAAAAATCAATGTTGGCAAAAGCAAAAGATAGACCAGACTTGGTAAAACAAGTGGTTGATAAGATGAAAAAAGAGGGTGTGAAGAATACATTAGAAAAAGTTTTCACAAAACTAGATACACCAATTCCTCTTGGCTATAGTTTGGCAGGTCGTGTGATTGAAGTTGGCTCA
>Ga0256847_1001463_pt1 | contig 12051 bp, 13 predicted proteins | sample TeddybearmetaG_FD_189099 | JGI IMG/M metagenome (GOLD analysis project Ga0256847, IMG submission 189099) | Hydrothermal vent microbial communities from East Pacific Rise, Pacific Ocean - Teddybear | ecosystem: Environmental > Aquatic > Marine > Hydrothermal vents | place: Pacific Ocean: East... | reverse complement strand
TAGCCAGCATAATATTACTTTTAATTTCAATTCCAATGTTAGCAGTTGCGATTTTGATTAAACTAACATCCAGGGGGCCAGTTTTATTTAAACAAAGACGATATGGAATAGACGGGAAAGAAATCTTAGTCTATAAGTTCCGTACGATGAAGGTATTAGATGATGGTAAGTTGGTTGTACAGGCTAAAAAAGGAGACTCAAGGATAACGACTCTCGGTGCTAAATTAAGAAAAACCTCTATTGATGAACTACCTCAGTTTTTCAATGTTCTGCAGGGCACAATGTCTATTGTAGGACCCAGGCCTCATGCTGTGGCACACAATGAAGAATATCGTGGTGATATTCGCGGTTATATGTTACGTCATAAAATTAAACCGGGTATTACAGGCTGGGCGCAGATCAATGGCTGGAGAGGAGAAACGGATAGCATTTACAAAATGGAAAAACGTGTGGAATACGATTTATGGTATCTCAATAACGCTTCTCTCTGGCTCGATTTAAAGATTATTTTTATCTCTATTTTCAAAGGATTCGGTGGAAAAAATGCGTACTAGTAATTTTGCTGTAGCCGTACTGGGATTTTTTATTTCAATATCTTCTTTTACGGTATCAGCAAGAAGTAATAATCCCGAAGGTATAATGTATGGCTCCACAGTTTTCAAACCGTCCGCCAGCATCGAAATTGAACGAGATGATAATATCTTTATAGAAGAGTCCAACTCCGAATCAACAACCCTGTATTTACTTTCGGCAGGTTTAAATACAAGTACCGTCTTAAGTAGACAAAGTGAATTTGAAGTCAACGCTTCTATCGAAAATGGCGACTATAACGGCCGCAATGATGAGAACTTCACCGATATCTCTGTGGAAGCATCATACTTGTTTGAGCCTAGTGTAAAGTTTAATAGCTTTGTTACCCTCGCCCTAACTGACACTCATGAACAAAATTATTTGGAATCACTCTCAACCAGGCAGGAACTTGATACCTACAAACTTAAAGAATTAAGTGGCGGTTTTGAATATGGTTTAAAAAAAATAGGCCATCCAGTTGTTGAGGCAAGTATACGAACTCGAAGTAGAAGGCACGAACAGAATTTTGAAAATAAGAGTAGAGATGAACTTATACTTGAAGCTGCTGTGAAATTCCCGATATCACCTAATATGATTCCTAGAGTTGAAGCATCATTAAAACAATTTGAATATAGAACGGCTATAGAAAGAGATAATCGAGAAGCACAAATTCGCATCGGTACGGACTGGCAAATAACGGCAATTTCTACTCTTAAAGGCAGAATTGGATATCAAACGAAAAATTTTAAGCGTGATAGCTTTGATGATGACCGAACTTTTACCTGGAAAATCAGCTACGAATGGGAGCCAGAAGACGATACAATATTGACATTAACAACTTCTCAAGAATTTTCTGAGGCTGATGACAGCAATGCAATAGATGCATCTCATGACAACAGGAAAGTAACAACTCTATCCTGGGAGCAGCCATGGACCAGAATTTTTGATACCGAATTAGTCATCGGTAAAGTACTTGTAGATAGTATATCAACCAGTAATACGGACACAGATAAGAGGAATTTTGTGACGCTATCAGGTAATTATTTATTCTCTAATATAATCACCTTAAAAGCAGGCATTGGTAAATCTTCTTATGATCTTGAAACTAGCGGCATTGATACTGATAGTAATACATTATCGATAAGTTTAGAAATAGCCCTCTAAAAGTATAAACTTGTTAAAACAAATTCTATGAAAATTAACATTCAAGTATCAACTTTAGCGCTATCGCTACTATTAAACCTGCTTTTAGGCAATGCACTATTTGCAGCTGTAGATTATCGTTTAGGTTCAGGCGATAAGATAAAAATTACTGTTTACGATGAACCCGAACTATCGCTAGATTTCATCATAGATGAGAATGGCCTTATGTCTTACCCTTTTATAGGCAAAGTTCAACTCATCAATAAAACCCTGGATGAAGTAAGAACGGATATTACTAAAAGATTGAAAGATGGATACCTGATAAACCCAGAAGTATCAGTCATCATTAATTCGTATCGATCATATTTCGTCAACGGCGAAGTTCAAAAAGCTGATGCCTTCCAGTTTCAACCAGGAATGACAGTTGGCAAAGCAATCTCGATTTCTGGTGGATTTAGCATAGAAGCCAATCGCGAAAGAATATTACTGCAAAGGCTGAACTGGACAAATGCAAAAGTTACTACAATGGATACTTTAGTTGAACCCGGAGATATTATAACTATAGAAAAATATCTTCGAGTTTATGCCAATGGTCGAGTCAATAACCCTGGAGATTTTCCTTATCAACCTGGAATGACAGTAGAAAAGGTAATCGCTATGGCAGGAGGTCTTGACCCCAGAGCAGACATTGATGACATTCAAGTAAAATCCTTGAATAATCCAACTGTTCGTAAAATTGACCTTCAATCAGAAGTGCAGCCGGGAGATATCATTGAAGTTAAGCGTAGTTTCTTTTAGAGCTAAAACCGGACAGTAGACTAATGAATCAAATACAAACAGTCACACCTCCACCAGATCAAGAACAGGATTCCAGTACTGTTGCTGTGAATCTACTGGATTACTTAAATACGATAAAAAACCATAAATTTAAAATTTTCTTTCTGGCCTTATTAGCCATGCTGATTGGTGCTGCAATCGCTTTTAATATGACTCCGGTTTACCAGTCAACCGCAAGCATTCTGATAGAAATTGGCGATACTAATCTCGTTCAATCAGAAAGGAATAATACTAATAGCGCGACAACCTTGATGCAGATACCAACTCAAATAGAACTACTGCAATCAAGATCAATCATCAAGCAGATTATTAATGATTTAGACCTACTTGAGCACCCTTTATTTTTACCTTCAGAAGAAAATGAAGAACCAGCAGGATTTCTGGATTCAACAATTGCATACTTTACCGGCCTGTTAGAGCTAGGAGAAGATAGTGAGACCGAGGTGATTGAAGAGTCTGAACAGCAGAAACTTGAACAAATGATACGATACATCAGCAGCTTACAATTAATTTTCCCATTAAGGGATACAAGAATTGTTGGTATCACTTATGAATCGATTGATAGGCAATTATCTGCCGATCTTGCGAATCAAACAGCGGTAACTTATATTAATTACCAGGCCGAATCTAACCGGAAATTGACCGGCAAAACTAGCGAATTACTTCAACAAAGACTGGATGAAATAAAAATCACGCTACAGCAGACAGAGCTAAAACTGCAAAATTATCGTGAAGAGAACAACCTGCTTTCATCTGGTACTAGTGGTGGGGTTTCTGACTTGACATCCAGACAACTGCAAGAACTGAATATTAGTTTAATCCGGTTGAAACAGGAAACTAATCAAACACAGTCAACATATGATCAAGTCAAGAATATTCAACGTTCAGATTATAAAGAATATTTAGCAATACCGACTGTGTTGGAAAATAGATTAGTGTCTACTCTAATTGAGTCCAATACCCGTGCGCAAAATAATCTTGACTCACTCAAGAAAAGGTATGGCTACAAGCACCCAAAGATCATAGAAGCGACTGCCAATTTTAACGCTACTTCAGATGCCTTAAAAAACCAAATCTATAGTGTTGTCGACAGCATCATAACAAAACTGGAGCAACAGAAATCCAATGAAAAAGAGTTGATGAAACTGTTAAAAAGTACTGAAATTGAGATGAGGAATATCAATCGGAAAACCTACCAATTAAGTGTGTTAGAACGAGAAGTGAGTGCAAATCAGGAAATTTATGACCTGTTTTTAAATCGACTGAGTGAAACTCGTGAAACTGGTGATATTCATAAATCGACTGCACAGATAATTGACCCAGCTACACCAGCTATAGAACCAATAAAACCGAAGAAGAAAATAATTATTCTTCTGGCTGGAATATTAGGAATGGGATTTGGCATACTTCTGGCGTTTTTCCTTGAGCACTTGAATAACACATTAAAAGCAACACACGATGTTGAAGAAAAAATTAACCTGAATCTTTTAGGTGCACTGCCACTGCTCAACTTGAAAAAGGACAGGAATATTGCTCATTTTGTATCCGATGAATCGCAATCAAATTTCTCTGAATGCATGCGCACGATTAGAACAGGTATTATATTATCCAACCTTGATGATCCGCATAAAGTCATCCTGGTTACATCAAGTATTCCGGGTGAAGGGAAAAGTACCGTTACAACTAATATCGCTTTAACATTATCTGAAATGGGTAAAGTACTACTCATTGATGCTGATATGAGGAAACCTTCAGTAAGAAAATTGTTTGGCCTCAAGAGAGGTGTTAAGGGGTTATCAGATTATTTAGCAGGGACATCCAGTTTATCTGAATCTTGTCAGCAGTGGGGTGATAGCGAACTTTATCTTTTATCAGCCGGTAATAATCCGCCGAACCCACTAGATCTACTTTCTTCTGAAAAATTTAAATCTCTAATTGAAGACTCACGTGCTCAATATGATCACATTATTATTGATGCACCTCCTATCATACCTGTAAGTGATGCACGTATATTAGCCAACCTGGCTGGGGCGATAATCTTTGTAATGAAAGCGGAATCAACTAAAGTCCCGCAAATAAGGGAAGCAGTAAAGAGAGTCAGGGTTGCGAATGGAAATATCCTTGGTGGCGTACTCAATCAGATCGATATTAAGAGGCACAGTAAGTATAGTGAGTATAGCGATTATAACTACACCTATTCTGAAGCAGATAATAATGAAGAGACACGCTTTGTCATTCCGCCCAAAAAGGCTTCAAGCTAGAAATGGGAGATTGGGGTTTACCCATTAAGGCGCATTAGACGAGCGCTTGATGCATCATTATCTTCAGCCACTTTCATCAATTTAACGCTTGTTTCGTAGTTACGGGAATATTCCAGCATTCTAACCATAGCGTCGATTGAGTTGACGTTGCTACCCTCTAGAGCTCCTGAAGTAAGTGTAATGCTCGCGTCAGCTATCGGTTCAATACCATCCCTGACCCGAAACAGACCATCTTCGCCTCGCTGAATATTATCCGTAGAAAGTTTGACCATACGAATTCTGTCTACTGCAACCAGCGTATTCACACTCTGCCCAGCTGCTCTAATACTCAAAGTACCATCGCGCCCAATGACCAGGCTTTCAAATTGAGGCAGTGTAATTGGACCACCCTCACCCAATAATAAATCACCAGAGCCATTGGTGACTAAACCATTGGCATCAATGTGAAGATCACCTCTACGGGTAAACGCAGTTGAACCATCCTCAGCCTGAACGGCAAGCCAGCCATCTTGCTCATTTATCACTACATCCAGGTCGCGACCTGTATTCAAAACAGGACCTTGAGTCAAATCAATTCCGGCCTGATCATTACTGGCATAAACTCTAGTAGCATGACCGGGGCCATAAACAGGTATGCTTTGGATATAATCCAGTTCCGCTTTAAAACCTATCGAATTAACATTAGCCAGATTATTGGCGTTGGTTTGTTGAGCCAGTTCAGCAGTTCTGGAAGCGTTCATCGCAATATAAAGAAAATTATCCATGAGTTTACCTTAAATGACTATTATCGAATTTGAATAATAGTTTGTGTCAGTGTATTCGAGGTCTCGATTGAACGGGCATTGGCCTGAAAATTACGCTGAGCAGTGATCAGGTTAACCAGTTGGGCCGTGAGATCGACATTTGAACTTTCTAAAGCTCCAGATTGAATCAGACCAAACCGGCCAGTACCACTTTCTCCGGTAATTACCGAGCCGGAATCTGCGGTCTCATTCCATGTTGCACTGCCGATATTTTTAAGACCCTGGCTATTTGGAAAACCTGCCATGGCTATTTTGCCCAGAGGAATTGAAATACCATTGGTATAAGTTGAACGAATCAAACCATCTTCTGATATATTCAATCCAGTAAGTTGCCCCGTAGAGTAGCCATCCGGATCCAGAGTATTCACCGAAAAACTAGATGCGAATTGTGTGGTTGTATTGCTGGCAAAATCATGAGTAACAGTTAAAGGACTCGCGCCATTAGAGAGAGCGATGGCACTATTAACTACCGGATTAGGAGTCGATGATGCCAATGTTCCATCTGGGTTAAAGTTCAGAATCACGGCATCTTGTGCTGTAGCAACAGGAGGCGTGCCATTCGGATGAGTAATAGATGTGCCACCGTTAACATTAATGGGCTGGCCATCCAGATAATTAAACACAGACCATTGATTTGTCGCCAGGTTATCTTTAACAAAATAATAACTCATGACGTGAGATTCACCGAGAGAATCAAAAACTGTTGAAGAAGTAGAACTAGTAAAAGTTGCACTTGACGACGGATCAAACAGAGTCCGATCCAGACTTGCTGCGCCGGCTGGAAGATTTACACCAACCTCAATCTCACTTGTCGCTAACGGAGAACCTGTAGAAGCAGGCAACTGAATGGCTGTCGTTGTATTCAAACTAGTTGAAGTAACCGTTCCCTGAGAGTCTACCGGGTAAGCTTGTAGAAATTGGCCAGCGTTATTGGTAATAAAACCATTTGCGTCAACACGAAACTGCCCTGCTCGGGTATATGAAGGAGTCCCGCCGGTTTGTGATTGATTGGTAATAAAGTAACCCTGTCCACTTACTGCAAGATCAAGGCTAGCGTCAGTAAACTGTAGATTACCCTGCTGAAATTGCTGGGAAACGCTATCAATTTGAACGCCATTACCCACAGTAGTTGGTGAATTACCAAAGGGTGAGACCGCAAAAACATCGCCAAACTCGGCACGTGAATATTTAAATCCCGTGGTAGCAACATTGGCAATGTTGTTACTAGTTACGCTCAAATCAATTGATGCGGCCTGTAATCCGCTCAATGCTGTATTAAATGACATCTTAACTTTCCTCTTAATGAGTTACATAATTTTCCGAACCTGGCTCATACTGATGTCGCCCAGTCCAGAAACGCTTAATGTGAGATCCTGCCCTGCCTGTCCAAGAGTGACGCTCTCAACGTCAACAACTGACAATGTTTCACCACTTGATACATCATTACCTCGATGCACTTCTGCAGAAAATTGGTACAATCCCGGAGCAGCCTGACTTCCGTCAGCAAGCTGGCCATTCCAGTTAAAATCAGTCAGCCCAGCTTGTTGTAGACCCAGTTCTTGCCGATAAACCAACTGACCTGTTGAATCGGTTATATTAACAATGACGTTATTGGCCGGTTGATTCAGATTTATCGCAGCCTGCATCCCATTCACTTCAGTCAAATTAGCCTGGTTAGCAGGTACCAGTACCTTGCGTCCTACCAGTGTTGAGGCCTGTAATGCCTGATTAGACTGAAATGCTGCACTCATAGAATCGAAGGCATCGTTCAGCTCATTGACACCACTAACCGTTCCAAATTGAGCCATCTGTGCCAGAAAATCTCCATTCTCCATAGGCTCAAGAGGATCTTGGAATCTCAACTGTGTTGTCATAAGCTCCAGAAATTCAGCTTGTCCAAGCTCATCATTGGCTTTATCTTTGGTTTCATCAACCCGGGTTAGTCCAAGTTGAGTGTAAATATTGTTACTATCGATTTCAGGCATGATAATTCTCGTTATAACTCTTAATTAATTTCCTAAAGACAGGGTTCTTAACAATAATTCTTTGGATGTATTCAATACTTCCACATTATTTTGATAAGCGCGTGATGCTGAAAGCATATTGACCATTTCTTCTACCGCATCCACGTTACTGGTGAACACATAACCATCTTCATTTGCTAGCGGATGACCAGGGTCAAATTTAAGTTGAATTGATTTACTGCTTTCGACGATGCCTATCATTTGTACACTGGCCTCAGCGGGTCGAGTTTGATCTTTTAATACCGATTGAAACACTGTTTGTCGTGACCGATATGCACCCTGCTCGGTTGAAGAGACGGTGTCCGCATTAGCCATGTTACTGGCCGTAGTATTTAAACGTAGCGATTGAGCGCTGATCGCACTACCAGAAATATCAAAATTAGATAATAAACCCATAATCTATTCTCCTCTCAGAGCCAGCATCAAGCCTTTGATAGCGCCGTTTAAAAATGTGTAACTTGTCTGGTATTTCACTGCATTTTCAGAAAATCGCGCCTGCTCGACATGCACGTCAACCGTATTCCCATCAAGAGAAGCATGTAAAGGGTTACGGTATTTAACATCACTGTGAGACTGATCAGCGTTAGTTTGAATATGACGACTATTGGTATTTGTCATAGTCATGGAAAAACTAGATTTGTTTTGAGCCGATTTCAGCATTGAATTGAAATCCATATCCCTTGCTTTGTAATTCGGTGTATCGGAGTTGGCAATATTCGCAGCAAGTATGCTGGAGCGACGTGATCTTAATAGTAGAGCGTCGTCGTGTATGGAAAATGCATTTTCAAAACTAATCGGCATAACAGCACCTGTAATTTAACTTGTAGAATTATATGCAGATGCGCTGCCAATGAGTTTATTTATCGAAATATCAAAGGTTTAGGTATTTAAATATGATAGAAAATAGCCGGGCGGCAATAATTATTGGGAGTAAAGCGGCAACATTGCCGCCTCTAAAGGGTAAGATTTTAGTTAGAAACTTGTTGCATTGAATCGATCACTGCCTGGCAAAGAATATCGGGTTCAAATTTAGCAATAAATTGATTAGCGCCGACACTATCTACCATAGATTGATTAAACACCCCACTCATCGAAGTATGAAGAATAATATACAAATGTTTTAATCGATCATCTGCACGAACTTCGGTGGTGAAACTATAACCATCCATTTTTGGCATTTCAATATCTGAAATCACTAAAGCCAGACGATCAAGACGAGGATCATCGTCAGATGCCCAGGTTTTTAATAAATCGATTGCCTCCTGACCATCTTTAGTTACAACGGTTTCCAGTCCCATAGTATCTTCAAGTGTTTTACAGACCTGCTTACGGGCAACTATCGAATCATCGGAGACCAGTACCAGATTTTTATCAGCTGGTTTTTCAACTTTCGCGGCAATTTCTTCGGAAACATGTTCTTTCGCGCCAATAACTTCAGCCAGCACACGTTCGACATCAATAATTTCAACCATTTTTTTATCAAGATGTGTCACTGCCGTAAGATAACTGGCACCGGCTGTACCAGCCGGTGGTGGCAATATATCTTGCCAATTCAGGTTAATAATTCTATCTACCTCTCTCACCAGAAAACCTTGAATGTTTCGGTTATATTCAGAGACGATCAGAAAAGATTCCTCCAGGTTTTCTATCGGAGTGCCGCCGATTGCAGTACTGAGATCCATAATTGTTATTGTTTTACCACGGATATGAGAAATACCTCTAACAACATGATGAGATTTAGGTACTTTAGATAACGGAGGACATTGCAAAACCTCTCTTACTTTAAATACATTAATGCCATATAACTGATTATCATTTAGACGGAACAGCAAAAGCTCCAACCTGTTTCTGCCAGCGAGTTGCGTTCGCTGATCTACACTAGCCATTACTCCAGACATAAAAGACTCCTATGTTGTTTATCAATAATACCTAATTTCGGCCAAGTTAACTTTTCCTTTAGCAAGCATTATGGCCTCTATCTTGCATTAAACTCATTACAAGCTGAAAACTGTTGGTAAAAAATCTATGAAAAATATGAAAAAAGTTAAATGAGTATAGAACGAATGCGGATTATTGCTGCCATTTCATACTGTTTCCTGCTTATCTTTCTGCCGCCCTCTTTTGGCAGTAGTACAAGAATGCAAAGCCTGGATTCAATAATGTTGCAGACTGAGGCATTTATTCAACAATATCCTTACCAGACACCATATCCGGCACGGTTTAAGATCAACAAACTAGATTCAAGATTACGGGTAAAAGCTTGTAACAGCCCGCTGATTGTTAATTTTTCGAACCCAGAAAGAATCAAAGGCAATACATCCTTAAAAATCCTGTGCCTGTCGCCAGTAAAATGGCATATATTCATGCCTGCCAAAATTGACCTATACGATGACGTTCTAGTGGCGGCAAAACCGCTATTTAAAGGTCAACCAATTGACGCTAGCGATTACAAATATGCCAAAACAAAAGTTTCTTCTCTTTATAGCGGTTATATGAAAAGCAGTTCTGAATTAAAAGATTTAGTGATCAAGCGAAATATTAAACGCGGTGAAGTATTATCCCATGCAAATCTCAATCCGAATCTCATCGTTAAAACTGGACAAAAAGTAACCATATTGCTGAAATTTAAAGGTCTTAGCATTAAGTCAACTGGAATAGCCTTACAATCTGCACAAAAAGGCCAGACGATTCGCGTCAGAAATACCCAGTCACGAAAAATAGTTGAAGGAATTGTTTCCGCTCAGGGGCAGATTATGGTGTCTTTATGATTAAACCTTAAATTAAAGTGAGGGCTTTACAGTAATGATAGATTAAACTTTCTGCTTAACCGGCCGATAAACCAAACAGGTAGTAATATACGGAGTAATTGAAATGACCGATGCAATTAATATAAACAAACGGGTATTGAGCAATACGCCGAATCAAAGCAATACTGTAAAATCCGGAGGCCATAGCAGTCAGGGTTCTGGTAAAACCGAGCAACCTGCAGGATCAACTGTAAGTTTAACTAGCTCTAATATTTTACAGGAACTGAAACAACAGATTGACAGTCTTCCAGAGGTTAACAGTACCAAAGTTGATGCAATCAAACAGGCAATTACCAACGGTGAATATAAACCAGATCCTTTGGTCATTGCTCAAAAGTTTATTGAGATCGAAAAACTGCTGCCATAAATAAACCAGCGATAAATTAATCAGGTATAAAAATGAATCAAGCCGAATTATGTAAAAAAGAATTAACGATACTGTTCGGATTACAAATCGACAAACTCTCTGCAATTACTCAATATTTATTAAGCATTAAAACCGCAATCGCTGAAAACAATATAAACAACCTGAAACAGCTGATTCTGGAGGAAAAATTAACGCTTGATGAAGTCGAACATCTGGAAAACGAACGTACTGCAATATTTAAAAAATATAATTTAAGTACTGACAAGAATGATATCCTGGAAAATATTCAAATAATTGATAAGAATGGTTCTTTACCCAGATTATGGCAACAGCTTAAAACTGTCATGGATGATTTGGAAAAGGCCATGGAAATCAGTAAGATACTATTATCACATGGTCAGACTAGAGTTCGACAATCTCTTAGCCTGTTAACTGGTAGGCCACAAGTTAGTAAAACCTACTCCAGCGAAGGCAAGGAAAGTGAATATTCTGCAAAACGTTCCATTGCAGTTGCCTGAAATTTAAACTTTTACCTGTTAAAACTTTACCCTTCGGATCACTCTACTGCAGTATCAGCTGATGAATAACCGGAATCATAACTCCAGATATTGGTATCGTAACCTGCCTTTCTAAGTCTTTCTCCTCGGGCTGATAAATAACGCTGGAAACTGGGCTCTGAGATATAAGTCTTTTCAAGAACATAATCAAACACTGACTGGAAGTGAAAAGTTTTCAAGAATGCTTCAATACGCATGACTTCCTCGCCAGCGGAATCGAAAAATACTACGGAAGGTTTGTAAGATATACCCAGATCTCTGGCCCATTGATTGATAGTCATTGACTGTCCAGAAGGGGTTGTAATTTTTTGATTTGAAAAAACATCAAACTGAACATTGCCCATCTTTTTAACCAGCTCTCGTGTGGCTTTATCCGACAGAATTCTTTTGTGCATCACTTCACAGGCTTCGCAATCGGTAGATTCAAAAAATACAGCAATGGGATGATCTGTTGACTTGATCAGATCAGCTAGATTAGTTGACTCCTTGTAAAAGAAATCTTCCTCTATCAGTTTGCCAGCCTTAATACTAGTGCCAAGATTGTAAAACTGATTAAATGTTAAGCTTTTTTCCTTTTTTTCCGCAACATAATTCAATGCTTTGCGAAATTTAGCCGGAGGGTAATATCCATTCAACCGTAAGGCAACTTTACCCTGTTCATCAAGAAATATAACAGTCGGTG
>Ga0256847_1001462_pt1 | contig 12069 bp, 12 predicted proteins | sample TeddybearmetaG_FD_189099 | JGI IMG/M metagenome (GOLD analysis project Ga0256847, IMG submission 189099) | Hydrothermal vent microbial communities from East Pacific Rise, Pacific Ocean - Teddybear | ecosystem: Environmental > Aquatic > Marine > Hydrothermal vents | place: Pacific Ocean: East... | reverse complement strand
CCGCACACATCTCGTCCTATTGCTTTTGCTTGATAAAGCGCATCATCCAAAGCGTGTCATTTCGACCAGCAGGAGAAATCTATATACATTCAATAGAGGTAAGATTTCTCCCGCTGGTCGAAATGATATAGTATATTTGTAATTCCACATTTAACGTGACAAAACCTTTGATAAAGGGTTCCAGTCTTTTATCTCTGGTCATAAACCGTTACCCCAAAACTGGCTGTTAACATTCCAGCATCTGTATAAGCATAATGCGTATCAGAGAAATAATGTACAGAATAATAATACCGCTTATCAATAAGGCTATAGAAAAACCACTGACTTAGCCAAACTGCATTAATTCAGGTTTTCGTTTTCCTCAGGTTTTTTATACAAAAACTTTTCCTTGAAAAAGTGATCAATTTTATTGGATTGTTTTAGACTGAAGTCATTAAACTGATCAACTCGCTCTTTCTGTTCTGTAATTAATGACCTATTACCTGAGTTAATAATTTGTGGTTTGATCATCACAATGGTTTCGGTACTGCTGGAAAAATCGTCGTCTTTAGCAAACAAAGATCCCAGAAAAGGTATATCTTCTAAAATAGGAACACCTTGGTGATTGCTGGTCACGTCATTCCTTATCAACCCACCAATAAATACAGTTTGACCATGTTCCACCAGCAACCGCGTATGAACTTCAGTGGTTGATAAACTAGGAATACCATCATTAAGGGTTGTTTTACTGACTTCTGGATGAATGTCCATCATAATACGTCCAAAGCGATCTATATACGGCAATACTTTTAGAATCACACCTGATTCAAGAAACTCAACACTTTCTGTGGTCACCTGATTAATCGTCGTGGTGACACGATAGCCCGTTCTTTCACCAATTATCACTTCAGCTTCCTGATGTTCTAGTGCCAGCAAACTAGGTGTTGAAAGCGCTCGCACCCGGCCCTTTTTACTCAGCAGGTTTAACTGCACCTCTATGTTTTTATTAAAATAATTAAAAAATAACCCGGCAGGGCCTGCGGCTGACCCTATAGCCAGGTCCGTAATCTGCTTACCCAAATTTTCCACACCAATATTGCCAGAACCGCCACCGCCTGCAAAGGTTTTCGTCCAGTCGAGTCCAAATTTTTGGGTATCATCCAGACTAATAGTAAAAATTTTCGCTTCAAGCAAAATTTGCGCAGGAGCCTGATCAAGTAATCGTAACAGTTTTTCTATGCGATCAAGAAACTCTGGCAAGTCTTCAATCACCAGTATTTTTCTATCTTCCAGTATATCGATTTTGCCGTATTCCGAAAGATGATTTTCTAAAATTTCTGACACTTTCTTGCTGTCGGAATATTGCACTTTAAAGGTCCGTAAATCCGTCATTCCTCCGGCAATAGTTTTACCAACTTCACTTCGTTTAGCAATCAGGTAACCCTTTTTAATACGCTCTACAGCCAGCCCAGCAGCTGAGGCGATAGCGTAAATTGCATCCCTGACGCTAATATCATACAAATTGACAGATACTTCACCTTCTACCCCACTCGCTAACAGAATGTTAACATTATTTTCCCGTGATAGCATTTCATACAATTCACTGATTTCTGTTTGCTTAACAGAGAGTGAGATTAGGTTATCACTATTATTTTTCGCATAACTGGTCTGAGTTAATATTCCACAGAACAAGATGGCAAATAGCAATGCCCCTGGTAAACAATCAATTTTCATACTATTCGTCAGTACCATCTAAAGTTAAACGTGTGCGTTGCTGTTTTTTAATTAAAATAACCGAACGTTCATATACCTCAATCAGTTTGTAACCCTCTATTGATTCACCTATCTTAAGAATACGGCCACTCACATTCGCCATAGAACGTCTACCTGCACGTAATGTTGAAAACAACTTTAGCTCCTTTGTTAACGCTTTATCCTCAGAGTTAACCGCTTCATTGTCATGCACAGGCTTTTTTTGCAATATCGGCATAGTAAAAGGATCATGAATAATTTGATAAGGATTCAATTTCTCATTAGTAGCTGCTAGTACTGATATAAAGTATAGATATAAAATAAAAACAGTAGATAAGACGCGCATCATTTTTCTACAAACTGATAAGAAACCAGCGTTAAACTCATATGACGCAAGTTTGTTTTACCTTCTTTGCGCAAATTGAATTTTTTGATCAGGATAGGGCCTAATTCTTGTTCCAGTTCACTTAGCCAGTCAAACAGGCTAAAATAATCTGTACTTAATTCCACTTGAAATGGAAGTACCTGGAAGGTAAATAGTTTTTCAGTCCTTCCTGGCTTAATACTAATTAATTTAACCTTATGATGATCGGCAATGTTATCAAGTTGTCCAATCACAAATGCAATCATCTGATTAACAGGTAATTGTGGACCTGTCCCCTTTAAATCTGTCTCTAATTGCTGTACCTGTTTGTTAAAAGAAACAATCTGACTCTCCAGGGGCATACCTGTTTGCAACTCATTTTCAAGTAAATATAACGTTTGCTCAGACTGGCGAAGTGATTGCAAAGGTTTTTTAATCACATAAAGATAGCCTGCAATCAGGGGCAACAACAACAAAGAAATTAACAGAATAGCTAACATCCTTGGTTGAACCTGTTGTTGCAGCATTTTATACATTACCCACCTTAAATAGATTATTGACAATAACAATGATTTGGAAGTTAACTACCTGGTAAGTCATGTAGCTAGTTAGATTAGTACTGATTACTTTTACGTCTTCAATTTCAGGCTGATTAATCAATTCACTCACAAAATGGGAAAAACTGGAATGGTCTTTAGCCTGCCCTCTAATATCCATATGGGTATTCAGTTTCCAGGCCTGTTTTTTTGTGTTATTACTTCCTTCCTGCTCAATGATAATAAAATATCCAGTCTGTACAGTATGCGGTTTCACTTCAGTCATTTCTCCTGCACGTTGAAATGACCACTCTTCAAACCACACAGAATCATTCATGACACGGTCAATTACTGTAAATATATGTCTGACGGATGGGCCTCCGCGCAATCCCGATAGTATTTCAAGATTCTTTTGCAAACCCCGCTCAGTAACCAGTAATTCATTATATGTTTGCTGCTGTTGTAAGTTAAACGACTTGTCTTTTTGTAGCTTGCTAACAATCAACAGTGTTTTTTCCACTTTGTTAGCTAAACTAAATCTGCCCATAACAATTAGCAGACAAATAACAACAAATACCATCAAAAAAAGATGACACCAGTGCTTGATTTTTTGTCGTTCCCGATAACTGGCTGGAATTAAATCCATCTCATAACTCATCAGAATTTTCCACGCATGGATAACCCTGTTGCCACTGCTATCCCTGCCAGCGGTCCCAAATCATCAAAATGTAGCGGTTTATTATCTAGCTCAAGGCCATAAAAAGGGTTGATTGTTTTAACCGGAATAGAAATTAAGCGATCAATAATTTGATCAACTGAAGATACCCGAGTCAAACTACCCATCAGATAGATCAGTTCCACTGCCCCACCTCGGGTTTCAGAGGCTACATAAATCAGTACATCTTTAATCTCATCGGCTAAAGACTGAAAATTTGGACTTAAAATATCAATCAACACATTTTTTATGCTGGTCTCATCTTCATCAAAAACCAAATCATCCGGCTCAACCTGATGGTCCGCTAAACCATAACGATGCAAAACTTCAAGCGCTGTCTGGATATTGGTATCAAAGGCTTTGGCAATGGCTGTTAAAATTTTATCTAGACCAAAATCTATCTCACGGTCTAACAGCAATTCATTGTTCCAGATTACTGTTAAATATGACTTTTTGGCACCGAAGTTGATAACCAGAATTTTTTGAGGCTGATCAGGAGGAGTAATCGCCGAAACCAATCGCTTGATTGCCAGTGGACCAATTTCCAATGCTTCAACTTTCAAACCGCAACTTGTTAGTAAATCAAGATAGCTTTCCACTGCGTCGTATTTTACCATCGCCACCAGGGCCATACGGTTAACCTGTTCCGTACTTTGTGGGTTTACCGATATATAATCAATCACATAATCTGATAAATTTTCTCGCGTTCGATGCTTAAGTGCTTCCAGTAAAGCCTGAGATTCAACACCCTGCGCTTTGCATTGATAATTTAAAAAAATAATTTTCAACAATGCAGTGGGAACACTGGCTACAACCTTACGCCCTTTAAAACCATTAATTTTTAATGTTGATTTAACCAGTTTTTGTAACAACTCAGGATGTTCAAGTAACCCGGCATAATCAGAATTATGATAATCTGAAATAGCACTGGTAATGACAGGATTACCTGATGCAAAATCAACCTGCACCATATTCAGTTTCTCCGCCCCCAAATCAAAACCGATCAAAGGCTGCGTTGGAAACAATCTACGGAAAAAACTAAAATCCGGTTGAGTCAATGGCATAGCTAACCTTGCAGATTTGAATGTTTACGATTTAATTGCTTATGAGCATATAAAGCCAGGTCAGCCTTCTGGTATACAGATTCGGAATTACCAATAATAGCCAGGGGTAAGGTGACATAACCCCAGCTCAAATCGAAATAGGCATCTTCCTGCTCCTGATTGATTAAAGCGTTAATATCCTGAGTGATATCTTGCATAAACACATCTGGATCAAATCCTACCAGCAATAAAATAAATTCATCCCCCCCAATTCTTATCAATTCCCCTTGTTTATCAACTGCCGCTTGAATGGTTTTACTCAGTAACACCAACACACGATCTCCAAAATCATGCCCAAAAGAATCATTCAGCAGTTTAAATCTATCAATATCAAAAATAATAAAATGAAGCTTATTATAGGTGTTAGCATGGCTACTGATTAAATTACTCACTGCGGTATCGGTATATCGCCGATTCCAGGCCGAAGTCAACGGATCAATATTAGACAGTGTATATAACTCAGCGTGAGCTTTTTGTAAGTCGAAATGAGAAACCAGTTCTTTTTTGCGAATTAATACCGATCGTATGACCAATAACAAACTGGTAGATCCCGCAGCTAATAGAAAAAATTGTAGAACCTTAATGGTTTCTTCATCAAATCGATTACTCACGCTATAAGTAGACAAGGTCAACAAGGAATAAATAGCCAGAATGACAAAAAACGCCTCACGTAGCCCCCAGGGAACCATCGGGATAATCATGAATAACAACACAATATTAGCCAGCAGCAGCGGGCTAAAACTACCTGTCTGATGGGCAATAAATACGTATGCAGTAGCACTAATAACCAATAATGTCATACCCAACGCATGTAGCGTAGCAACATCTTTTACCACCCGGGCAGAAACATTGATATGCGCAGCTAGCGCCATCACCCAGAAATAATTGATGCCATAGCTACCTATTTGACCCAATTGTTTGAATAGCAACATGGCAACTAAAATTAGAAAAATTAACAAGGTGCTCATTAATTTAAGACCCTGCCGCGTTTCCAACATCAATTGCTGTTGTGCAAAACTATTGATTTCAGGATCTTGAAAGTCATAAACTGACCAAAGTCTGCTTAAAAATTCTAAATTAAAAGGCATTACAAACAAAACTCCATTCGAACAACATCATTATTTTCATACGATAGGGTATGGCAAACATTCATTAGCAATTGATAAAAAGAGTCCGTTTATGACTATCAATAAGCTTAGCACAATCCCAAAAAAATATAGGCGCATAGCTCGCTATGGATAATATTCAGTAACCTTCTCCTGCGTTAAGTAAAAATTCTGATATTTATCATTTAGAACATTCAATCTGAATATTGTCCAGAAATAAGTAATCCGCAAACCCCATATTAGGAGAAGTAATAATTCGCAGTACCGTATCAGCAGAGAGATAACTGCTGATATCTGTACTGAAAAACTGATAGGCTATCTCGTTCGCAGGCCCCGCAAAACGCACGACCTCTGTCCAGGGCCCACCCACTCCCGTGCTAGACATCTGCACCGAGGCATAATCGTTACTATTATCAAGACGAGCGGGTTTGTAGTCGAAAGACAAAGTGGCTGTAGTGGCATTACTTAAATCGAGGGCCCGCATTACACCCTCCCCGCCACCGTCATTATCACGTACGTAGAGTTGGTTAGTTGGCATATCGGGTACGTCATAAAGATCATCGAACACACGTTCGTCTCCACTGGTTGGTCCATCAGATTCGTTTATTTCCTGCCAGTCGCCCAGCCAATTAAAAGTACCCTCGTTACCGGAGTACACTGTGTCATTAAATTCATCACGAAAAGTGCCATTGCAACCACCTGTAGTTGGTGGGAAAGTGACCACCTCGGCACCCCACTCCAGAGCTCGTTGCAAAATAGTCAGACCATCTGCGGTCAAGGTGTTTACATCAAAAGTATTGCCACCCCAGGGTAATTGAACTCTTCTTCCTGCGACTGTTCCTGCTGTGTATGTGGTTGCACCCACGTCCAGCGTGACCAACGCAGGTCTTGTAATAAGACTGCCAAGGTTTTTCAAATCAACCGACCGAGTCCCTGATACATAAGCCAACGAATTAACAGCTGTCATAACATTTAAATTTCCAAGCGAGAAAAGCTGAGTAATATAATGACTATTATCAGTAATATTCAGAGTATCACCTGTATCCCAGGTTATAGTGGAGGCTATGCCAAATTCATCTGAAAGGTTGTCTTCTTCAGTGACCACACCTATCGTTGCATTAACCAACTTAGTGTTAAGTCTGGTAGAATCAATCTCTTCGGTAATAAACACCACATCATTACCAGTCAAAGCAGCATCAAAGGCTGATTGAGTGTCATCCATATCGATCAGTGTTACCACATATCCCCAGGATTCAAACAGTGTTTTTTTATTAGTCTCCTGCACGGTCAAACTGGCTGGATTGACTACCACCAATAATAGCGACCTACTAATACAGCTCACCCCACATTCACACCTGTAAAAAATAGTGAGTTTCGGCCGATTAGCAATTGTTAAATCTTCTTTAGAAGCAAACGACACATTCACTGTACCCGAGCCTTTAAGTAATACACCCTCATTTATATATAATCCTTTATGCCAGTTTTGTACCAGCGAACTAATATCCCAGTTTCTTGTAACAAGTGCAGAGGTTATTACTACACTGGCTATTGCTGTAGCATCATAACTACCTCCACCTCCAGCATCCCAGTTCAAACTGCCATCAGTAGTATTCCAAGTCGCTCCATCAGCTGGCTCACTCTTAGATTTAGTGCCTTCTACCCAGCTTTGCGTAATACGATGTACACTGATTACCGCATCTGCTTCCGCACTACTTGTTGCTGTTTGCTTAAGTTCAAGTTGCGCTGAGATAATGTTTGCTTCAGCTGGAATAGTGGATAAATCAAACTGGATTAGTTGGTTAATATTAGCAAATGAGACAGATGATACTTCCTGCTTGTAATTACCATAATTGTAGTTTTTAAAAAAAAAGAAACTATGAATGGCAGCATCTTTCCCTGGATCTGTTCCTAATTGAAGAGTGACAGAAGTAATCGGATATTGATAGACCTTTTCCCTATTACGCAAAATAGTAAAGCTTGTCCCATTGGCAAGTGTACCCACAACTTTGATATTCGCGGGTGAACCGGCCGTTAATGCCGTGCCATTAGTGTCGGTAAATGCCGCAAGATAACTTTGCTTGCCCAGATTATGGGTTGGAATATCACTATAGCCCGTACAATTTTGTCGATCCAGGTACCAAATGGCATGATTATACCCGGCCTGTGCAACATATAAGGCTGTGTCCTGCTGTTGTTCACGGTTAACATTACCGGCATTGATTGCACTTTCACGACTGAGCAGATAAGCCACAGCGGCCAGTATCGCAAGTGTCAGCACAACAGGCAGCAATATAAATGCGCTTTGTCTGGATAATCTGCATGATATTTTGTTAGTGGCTGCCATATTTTTGGGTTCGGTAAATTAGGTTTAACAGCTTTTGTGGTGCGTAAGATTCCTCCCGCTGGTCGGGATGACAACTACACTCTCAATAACCATGACAACTACAATTCCATGACTTGCACATAGCAAACGCCTAGCTCAAACCTATTTCACAGCCCACTCCCTACACCCACACTCGTCAAAAAAGTCACTGGTTCACCATTAACAGGGGTTATTTCTAGACTAATACTGACTAAAACTCTACGCCCACCGCCTTGCGGGATTCTGATGACCTTAAAAATAGTCACATTTTCAGCAATCGGATTTTCCTGAAAATCAGTTCCATCGACTGGATTTATATTGGGCACACGTTGCATTAAAGTAGTGCCACTAAGAAAATAGACTACAGGATCCAGCCAATCTTCATCACGTAAGCCATCCTCATCATCATCATCGCTATTGCCTTCATCCACTGTGCCATCATAATCATCATCAACGCCTATAGCACCTGGTGCATTGTCTATGTTCATATCTTTTGCAGTATCTTCATCTATACTGCCATCAGCATCATTATCGACACTATCCAAGTTATCTTCATCAACCGCGCCATCTTCATCATCATCTGGCGTGTTACCTTCATCAACACTCCCATCGGCATCATCATCAATACCAATAATACCGGCTTGTACATCATTGGTTGTATCTTCACCCAAATCTTCATCAATTCGTTCAGGCTCACCCACATCACGACTGCCATTATTGTTAATATCCAGATAATCCTTATCATTGTTGGCATCGGCCCAGCCGTCTTTGTTTCGATCTAGTGTAGGATCCAGTGTCACTGCTAATACATCACGTTCTGATTCGAAATAAACAGTACTGGGATTTTCAGCTAAGGGAATCATTAATCGCTGGGTCATACGCACTGATTTAACCATCATCTGCATGGCAAAGCGACCCTGTTGCAAACTGTCATTACGCGCCCGGGTGCTACTTTCAGCATCCAGGGCCATACCAACCAGTCCCTGCATACCGGCAATCAAGAACCCGGCAATGGTGACTGCAATCAGTAATTCTATTAAGGACAAACCATTTTGCTGATTTACATGTAGCTTCATCGACTGATCAGAGTTTCCATGCTTTGCGCACTATTTTCTATCTCCACACGCAACCACAGCAGGTTAGAGGTATCGCCAGTATAAATATTAGAATCTCCGTCGATATTGGAATCAAGCAGAATAAAGGGATCGGCATCGGCATCATATAAAGCGAGAAAAACCAGCACCCGTTCTCTCTGTCCTGCTGGATCAGAGTAGCTGCCAGGCGTAGTGGCATTGTCTGCGGTTTGTGCTGAAATCAATAGCTTCCTATACGCTTCGGCTTGCACTTCTTCCATCCGTTTAATCAACGAAAAGTGTTGTCGCGTTAATGATTCATGAACACCCGCACCTTGGATACCTGATTGAATAGCTTCCATAGCCGGCACAAGGGTTAAGGTTAGAACAAACATAGCCACAAGTACTTCTATGTAAGAAAAGCCGCCTTGTTTGTTGCATTTTTCGAGTGAAATTATGTTAATTAATTTCATTGCACCGTCACTCGCCCCGTCATTGGCACCACTTTAATCACACGGGTTTGCCCTGCATAACTCAGGGTAATGGTGGCAGACCCCAGCATATAGTCTCTGCCTAAAGATGAATCCTTTGGGATGCCATCAGTACTAAAGTCAAGATATGCCACATTGATACTTGAGCCTCCATAATAAATACCATAACTTAGGAAATCGACTCCGGCCGTTGCACTGTCAGTTGCTAGGTTTAAAATGTAAAGTTTTTTATCTACAGGATGATAAACATCATAAGTCGCCGTACTTGATAGTCGCCTATAAACTTTGACTGTATCACTGTTTGAACTAAAACTGACTCCATATGAAATGCCTGTACGTATTGCTTCTACCCGCGCGAAACGTATGGCCTGTGCAACTTCTTCTGCGGCAAGGTCAAGCTTTTTGGGATCAACTGAGGATAAATTGGGTATGGTAACAGCGGCTAGAATACCTAGGATAACGACTACACTGATGATTTCTATGTAGCTGATACCTTGCTGAAAATGTTTTTTTTTAAGTCTCACGCCACATTAACCAAGCTACTTTCTATATTATTTAGTAGATTGAAATGGATATCCCAGCCTTAATGCCAATCCTACAAACAAAACAGATACTATCATCTTAACAAATAGTAATGACAGTAGTTGAATACACTATTGCTTTACACTCACATAACATAATTCGACATTAAGGTTAATGCTCGGAATAAGCAACACCCGTTGGATCTAAAGTACTATCATCAGCAATAAATTTGCCAGTTTTTGTATCGTATGTCCAGCCTTTTTTTGCTTGAACTGTCATGATCAAATTACCACCTGTAGCGACTACTAGCGTATTAATATCAGTAATGGGATTATTAGGCAGCGTACTTTTTTTCAAGTACGGGCCATATTTAAAAGTGACAGGATCAGTCTTACTGCATGCCAATCCATCTTTATCCGTGTACATGCTGAGTTGCGAAGTAAATGCGGCAGCTGAACCTGCCGCCCCTCCTCCTGCAGTTCCCCCGCTAGGGCAAGATCCTCCCGATGCGATCAAATCACCAGGATATTCACCATGCTGCTGATAGTAGAGATCAATAGCAGCCCGCATATTAGAGAGCGTAGTATCTAGTGCAGAAAGCTTGGCATCATCGGTGGTACTGGCAAACTGAGGCACCACTATGGCTGCTAAAATAGCCAGAATAATAACTACAATTAATAACTCAACCAGGGTAAACCCTTTCATAATCTGTTTTTTAAAAGTCTGCTTATGCATGCTTATTTCCATAATGATTTTTACAGTAGTGTAGTTCAATACCTACACTTTTTTTGATATTTGTTATCAAATCGTACTTTAGCATTACTTGTTAATGCACCGCATGTGAAAGTTTAAATATTGGTAGTATCAGCGAACTCACTAAAACACCTACCACAACTCCCATAACTATCAGCATAACCGGCTCTATCGCTTTGCTAATAAATTGTAGCAGTTTTTCCAGTTCTTTTTGAAAATAATCCGCGATTCGTGTACTGACCATTGCCAGGTTTCCTGTTTCTTCGCCAGTATTAATCATTTGCTTTACGATGGGCGGAATAAATTCTGCCTGTTTAAAACCACTAGCCAAAGTGCGTCCTTCACTAATGCAATCACCCAGGTCATTAATAAAATCTTGAAAAATCCGGTTTTTAACCACATTTTTCGCCATATCCAATGCTTCAACCAGATTAACTCCGTGGGATAAGGATAAGCCCAGTACTCGCATGGTCTGGATTAAATAGAGTTTGCTGAAAATATTTTTTAATATCGGTGTGCGTAATTTAATACCGTCCATGGTGCGATTGCCTGACTCGCTTTTTAGCCAATAAATAAAGCCCATTATCAATACAGAAAAGCTAATAAGTATGGCCCACCAGTAATCTATGATGATATGGCTGGTTGCCATTAAAATTATGGTTGTGGCTGGCAATTGATCCTGGATGGCAACGAACATGTCGGCAAATTTTGGAAATACTACAACCAGTATGAATACTACCATTGCAAAAGAAAAGAACAGCAGAAAAGCCGGATAAGACACTGCTGAAATCAGGGTGGTATGTAGTTCGTCCCGCTGTTTTTCCATGGCTAGCAGATGTTCCAGTATCTTACGAATGTAGCCACCGCTTTCACTGGCTGCAATTAAACTGACATAGGTATTAGAGAATACTTCAGGGTGTTTGGCTATTGCTGAAGCAAAGGTTTTTCCTTCGTTGATGTCATCGCATAACATCCCTATCACCCGGCTCATTTCCGGATTATCACTTTGCTGCTTCAGTGCGGTTAAACTACTGTGCAAATCACTACCGGTTTCCAGCATCATCGCCAATTGCTCGATAAAAAACATACGGTCACCAGCAGTCACTTTTTTGGGACCGAACAGGTTTATTTGTCGGTTTAAACCACTTTCGCCTTTTGCTTTAACACTAGCTGCAGGATTATTATTGATTTCTAGTGCCATGAGATTACCTTTATTCTGAAACGATAACGCGAGATACTTCTTCCAGCGTGGTTTTTCCTTGTAATACCCGGTCTATTCCATCATCAAACAGTGTTTTCATGCCGCTGGTTTT
>Ga0256847_1001461_pt1 | contig 12076 bp, 13 predicted proteins | sample TeddybearmetaG_FD_189099 | JGI IMG/M metagenome (GOLD analysis project Ga0256847, IMG submission 189099) | Hydrothermal vent microbial communities from East Pacific Rise, Pacific Ocean - Teddybear | ecosystem: Environmental > Aquatic > Marine > Hydrothermal vents | place: Pacific Ocean: East... | reverse complement strand
GGTAGTGGGTCTAATCTGTTGATAAAGCTATTTTAAAAACTTATCCATTATTGGGGCGCAGGCTTTAGCCTGCTCTTGCTATGAAGAATGCAGGTTAAAACCTGCGCCCCAAAAGACGGTTACTAATGAGGGTATATTTGGTAAAACTACAACTTTAACCCATCACCAAGAAATGATCCAAAATTATTTGGAACATCACTTTGAGCCCAAAGGTGATGATAATTTTAAAACGTAGGCATAACGGGTCTTATGACCCGTATCCGGACTTTAGTCCATTATACGAACCCACCAGCTTTGTTAAGTTTACAAATCACCCAGAACAGCAGCTTTAGTTGGATTTTTTAACCAACCCGCAATATCTTTGCCTAAAGTTTTAACGCATCGACCCAAGATAGCACAAGTTCCTTTGTAGGCAGCAAACATGCCTCCTCCTGATACACGTCTCGCAGTAAAGTCAGCCACCAGTTTTCCCTTTTTTATCAATTTTCCCTTAATGGTTACTGATTTTGCTCCAGACCATGCGCCACCACCCGAACCGTGTAAACTGACGATCTCAATACTCAACAGATCACCTGCTGTGCTACTTTTTGTTGCATTTTCAATAATATTGGCATATTGATCATTCGCATATGATTTAACAAAACCAGATAACTTGGTTAATAAATGACATTCATTTTTAACAGCTTGCCTCACTACAGCATCTTTGCCAAAAATCACTTGTTTAATTAATAAAGTCCCTGTTCCTGTCGATACATTTGCGGAAACTTGGAGTGCAGAAGTTTTCTTACTACCATTGCTTGCACATGCTGATAATACAAGGCTAAACATAATTAATGCAATTATTCTCATTTTTTTCTCCATTCTCAGTTATTGTTGTTTTAATTAATTTTCATAGCTAATAACAAACCACAGGTAGTATAAATCATGGATTGTTAGCTGTTTGGGTCTCAAGATTGTTAGAAGCAAAGTTGCTGTCATCAAGGTAGCATGGAAGTGTTCACACCGTATCTTGAAACCCGAATAGAATGCATCCAGTAGCAAATTCATAGCCATGTTAATTTTTAAGTTTATTTCGTCCTCTTAACAGTCCTTGTTGAAACGAATTTGTTTCTGTCCATAAATCACCTGACAATAAACCAATTATTTCATTTTTTAAGCGTGGTTCTCTATCTGATTCAAAAAACAAATTTTCAACTATGTTAGAACAATAAAATCGCTCTATCATTAAAAACATAGTTTGAAATCCAGTTTGGTATACTTTATCGCTGTTAAGCATTAACTCAGGGTCAACCAACCGGTTTTCAATAAAACCACGGTGCACTTGATCTGCAACCACTTCTGCAGTTTTTACGGCAAAGAAAAAACCAGATGAAAAAACCGGATCTAAAAAACCGGCTGAATCACCACAACAAGCATAACGTAAACCGAAACGTTGACTGTTAAAATAACTAAAGTCAGCTTCTACTCGAACATTAGTCAATAACACAGAATCTACTAATAGTTCGGTCATTCTAGAAGATGCGTGAATATAAGAATCAAATAACTCATCCTGTTTTAATTCACTGGCTTTTTCCTTTTGTACCACTAAACCAACGCTAAGCCTATTTTCTGATAATGGAATACACCAAATCCATCCAATTTCTGTAGTTATTATTTCTATATTTCCTGATTCAAACAACTTCGCTGTAGTAGGTGTTATTGCTAACTTATAATGTCTGTACAAGGCATATTTCCCCAACATGTCAAGCTTATTGATAGTGTTATTATTTCTGCCCATTAATGCATTTCGTCCGCTAGCATCAATAAAGTATTTGCCTTGATAAGTTGCTTTTTCGGTAGTAATTATGGCACTGTCTTCACCACATTCAACAGCTGTTACCTTTTCCTGTTGATGAGCATTTACGCCTTGCTTGATAGCATTATTAAACATTTTTTCATCAAAATCTGCACGATCAACCTGGTATGTTCGATGCATACTCTGTAACGGAAAATAGACTCTTTTCCCAGATTTTTCATCAATAAACTCAGCACCTCCCTTTTTTAAATTCCCGGCACTCCAATCTATACCTAAACGCTTCATAATAGGATCTGCCATAGGCAACATGGATTCACCTATATGAAAACGAGGATGTTGCCCTTGTTCTAACAATAGAACCTGATATCCATATTGCGCTAATAAAGTAGCAGCCGTGGTTCCAGCAGGTCCACCTCCAGCAACAATAATGTCATATTCATTCTTGTCTAACATTAATAATCAGTATCTATATGGGTACACCAAATGCCCCCGTTAATATTAAGTGGAATTAAATTCATCTGTTTTTTATTATAAAAGGTTTGAATCAAAGGAATTGCAGCAGCAGCAGGCGCTTGTTTAACCAGCCGTTCCCATACAGTCTTATCTTTGTTCTGATATTGAGGTTCTACCCTGGGAATCGTGCATCTAATACTAGTCCCCCCACTATCAGTGCTTAATACAAAAGCACAGGCAAAAGCAACCTGACCAATCGGTGGTGCTAAATATTGAGGCCATTGTTCGTCATAACATACCAGTAAAATATCACCGGCAGTTTGTTGCAACTGAGACCATGCTTCTAACAATCCCATAGCAAAAGTATCATCCACAGCTGCGATGGCAGAAGTTGCAGCCTGGCAGTGCGTTAAAATACCCCAGTACCCAGCAGTAGTATTATGCACTGAATTGTGAAATTGGGTGGGGGATAATAATTCATCTGCATCAGGTAACATTCTACACAATGCATCCGTGACTTGAATCTCTCCACCTAAAGATGCAAAAACCGAAGGTAATTTCCCCGTATCCACCTCGGCTTCATCACAAGCCTGCTTTGCAGCAGTAATAGCCATTTTTGTGGTTAAGCTTGTTCGCCTTCGCATTCTGGCCGGGATTAAGGTTTTGTCTACATCGCCACCCTGAAGAGCAAACTGATCTAATACCTTCTGGTCGGGGCAACAAACGGCCACACTTTTAATAAAAACATCATTCATAAAGCAAAGATAATACTGGCATTGTTACCACCAAAGCCAAAAGAATTACTCATGGCATAATTGACTGACTGCTTAGACTGAGAATCCTTAACTACTTGTAAATTACAATCATCATCCAGAAGCTCAAGTCCATGAGTACCAGGAATAAACTGATGCTGTAATGCTATTATTGCAATTATTGCTTCTAAAGCTCCCGCAGCACCCAATGTATGACCTGTAACACCTTTGGTACCACTGCATCTCAACTGATCAGAAAACACTTGCTGCACCGCGTTGCTTTCAACCTTATCATTTATTTTGGTTGCTGTAGCATGCAAATTTAAATAATCTATTAATTCTGCTTTAACTCCCGCTAACTGCAACGCACTCTGCATAGCTAAAACTGCTCCTTTACCCTCAGGATGTGGCGTACTCATATGATGTGCATCAGAAGACTCACCTACGGCAAGTAATTTAGGCATTGAATTATCCCGTGATGGTTTTTCCAATAATAAAAGCCCCGCAGCTTCACCAATACTAATTCCTTTTCTATCTTTATCCATCGGTGTACAAGGTTGTTTAGCAACCAGATCCAGACTCCTAAACCCCCGTAAAGTTAATCTGCACAAAGTGTCTACACCGCCAACTAATACCGCATCACAAACACCGCTATTTATTAAGCGGTGCCCTGCTGCAATTGCTTTAGCCCCAGAAGAACAGGCCGTTGAAATAGCATAACAAGGGCCTGTTAAACCCAATTCCAGTTGTAAAAACCGGCCAGTAGCCTGATATGCATGCCGCGTAACAAAATGAAAATCATCAGGCATATTCCCTTTTTTTAATAAAACACCGTATGCAGATTCTGTTTCATATAATCCTGAAGTGCTGGTGCCAATAATAACCCCTACTCTATGTGAGCCATATTTAGACTTTGCTACCTCCAAGGCTTCCCTTAATCCACTGGCAGTATAATTTAAAGCGGCTAATGCCACTCGGGAATTCCGGCTATTGTAGATTTCTAATTCCGTTTTAATTTCCGGTAAATCTTCCTTAATTTCACCTACATAGGTTGAAAATGGAATTTCAAACAATTCTAGTTCAGCAAGACTACTTTTATTTTCCTTAAGGGTCTCAAATAGAGCTTGATTCCCCAACCCACAGCCACTTATTGAAGAGTAGGCTGTTATAGAAACAGGTTCAATTGATTTAACAAGTTCGACCATAAGTAATGTTTTAATTAATTTTCCGTATTTTATAAGGGATACTTGGTTAGAGTTCTGAATAATTGAAGTTTCAGGCAATGACTCCTTAATTTTGATTGGACGTTTTAATAGGGAAGTATAGAACTTATGGAACAGTAAAGTTATAAATTCTCTACCTACTAGTAAGGATAAGTAATTCAATGGATATTTTCAATCTAAAATCAATAAAAAACAAAATATCCAGTCAATCCTTGATAAAACAGCTGTGCTTGGTGTTTTATCAATACGTAGAAAGGTATAATACTTCCAACAGCAAAAATCATTTCCTATATGAGACAAATTGAATCATATCTATCGATTAGCCTGTTATCCAACTTAACTTACAATACAGCTCTAATGCATCACTTTAGAATCATTTTTTCTACTATCCTACTGTTTTTTATAGCTAATATTTCTTATGCTGTCAATAAACCACCACGCGTTACCGCTGCCTATCAACGCCCACCCGTTACCAAGGAAACCTTACTTGGCAAAGTCGAACCTTTTTGCCCTAAAACAGTTAAACCTGAATGGCGTAAACAACAGCAGATAGAAAACATAGACATTGCACCTTCGCCTGTTTGTGATCCTGATAATCCGTATACCATTGCTGCATTTGTTAAAGGCACTAATAATGTATCTATGGCAACAATGATGAATACGCAATTATCGCCAGATACATTAATTAAAACTAATGATATAGATGGCGATGGTGATCCTGACGAAATTCATATTCGTCTTGAGGTTATTGAACTGAACGGGTTTTCACCTGATTTGAAGAACCCTATAAACACGTTTAATATTGCACCTGGAATACAACCTGGATTTTGGGTATTTGCTCCTAAAAGCAGAGGGATGTCTACTGAAAGTTTCGCCAGTATAAAAGCCAATCCCTTATTACGTCTCCCCTCACCTTCTATCCGTGTTGAACAGGGAGATAAGGTGATTATTACACTGGAAAATTCACATTATTTTCCTCACAGCATCCATTTACACGGTGTAGATCACCCGTTTCAAAAAACAAATGGCGAAGGTAACGACGGCGTTCCTCAAACCAGTAATAAATTGATTATGCCTGGAAAGCAGTTTTCCTATGAAGTGACACCCAGACAACCGGGTACAATGATGTACCATTGCCATGTGCAGGCACATACCCATATTTTAATGGGACTCATTGGTATGTTTATTGTTGAAGAAAATCGTCCGAATAACTGGGTACAAACATTTAATATAGGTGATGGTTTTGTCAGACATTCGTCAGTTGCTGTTAAGGAGAAGTATAGTCAGGAATATGATCTGCAATATCAAGATATAGATAAAGATTTACATAATTTGATACAAACTGCTAATGATTCAAGGTTATTAGCTAAAGCTATTAATCGTGAGTACAATATTACCAAAAGAACACCTGAATACTTTATTTTAAATGGACGCTCATTTCCTTATACCTTGAGAGAATCACTGATTGTTGTTAAACCGGAAGAAAAAGTAAAATTACGTGTTTTTAATGCCGGTGATCAACAACTTGCCCTTCATATCCACGGATTTAAACCCACTGCCACTCATTTTGATGGCGTAGAATTAAAACCTAAAGCACGCATACAGCGTGATGTTTTTACTTTAGGTCCTGCCCAACGTGTAGATCTTGAGATGTATGCGCATAATGATGGATTGAATAATATGGGTGCCGGTATATGGACCTTTCATGATCATAATGAGTTAGGTGTAACCACTGATGGTATTTATCCAGGGGGGAATATCAGCAGTGTTGTTTTTGAGTCTTTTCTTGGGCCTAATGGCATGCCAAAACTACAAGGCGTTGATGTTAGCCCTTTTTTTACCAAAGATTTTTATCAAAAGAAATATCCAATCTGGACTATGTCAGATGATATGAATCTCTACGGCGAAATAAATCCGCAAGTTAATCTGGCTAATGAAAGTCCAGAAGCCTTATCAATGGATAAAACACAAATAGCCATACTTGTTATACAAATTATTCTTTTAATCGCTACCCTTATGCTAATTAGAAAAAGCGCTAAGAAAACCAATGATTAATAATAAACCACTAAAATCACTTTCCATTACTACATTAGGCTTAGTAGTGCTCACTTTAAGCATGCACTGTCTAACTTCTACTGCTTATGCTACTGAAACAGCTATTGATAACAAAGAGCAAAATAAAACTTCACTAAAAACCACAAAACATGATCACCATAAATTAATGAAAGGAGGACATGGTAATCATATGAATATGGATATGAAAGGAATGGTAATGAATGAAAATAAGGACAAGATTCCCAAAGATTGCTCTGAAATTTCTGAAGATGTGACGATAGAAGTCAACGCAGGTGTTAAATATGCAAAACCATTTCCAGGAACAGTTTTTGGTTATAATGAACATCAATGGCAGGTAAAGCCTTGTGCTCGTATTACTGTTGAGTTTACTAACGATGATGATATTCGCCATCAGTGGATGATCCACGGCTTACCTACTTATCTCTATCCAAAGGGCATGTTTCATATTGAGGTAAATGGACCAGGTAAAAGAACTGGGACTTTTATTGTTCCGAGCAGCCATTTCACTTATCTAGTGCATTGTGATATTGCTCAGCACACAGAAAAAGGTATGAAAGCCCAACTCAAAGTTGGAAATGGTCGGGGGGATTTACCTAGTATTCCTGGAATATCAAATCCAACTTTCCCCGATTCATTTGTACAGAAACCATTGTAGTATCAATAGCTTTTTGCAGGGCGGACTTCAGTCCGCTTTGAATGGATACTATACAAAAGTATTTTCGATCGGGTGCGTGCAATACACCCTACTTTTATAATCTGACAACGTAGAATTAATGACAAGCTGATGTCAGCTCTACCTTTTAATCTCCTGAATCACTAAATAGTCTCTTAAAAGAATCTATTTATCAGTACTTTGAGTAACATGAAAAGCATCGGTGTAAATATCCGCCGAAGAAGCGCCTTTAAGAAAAACCAGCGTTTTCATTTGGCTGATCATTTCTGGATGTCCACAGAGAAATACACGCCACCCCTTCAGGTTAGGTATAATATCCATAGCAACCTCGTTAGCGCGCCCACTGCTAAAACCTTCAGGAACATGGCCTCTAGAAATACAAGGTGTGTAATGAAAGTTATCATTTTCTGCTGCGAGCTGGCGCATTTCATCAATTCTATACAAATCTTCTAATTCACTGCTACCATGAAATAAATGGATAGGACCCGAATGTTCATGTAAAAGCGCATCAGTTAAAATACCAGCAAGAGGCGCAAGACCGCTCCCTGTACCCACCAGTAACACACCCTGTTCTTTACGGTCAGGTAGATAAAAGCAATGTCCCTGAGGCTCGGAAATTGCCAGCATATCACCCACTTTAAGTTGGTCATGAACCCACTCACTAAAACGACCACCAGGTAATCGGCGAATATGAAATTCCAGCGTTTTTGAGTCCTGAGGTGTATTGGAAATTGAATAGCTGCGTGTTAGTCCATCTTCTCTTTGTAAATTGACAAATTGACCCGCTTTGAATTCAAGTACGTCCCTACACTCAATAATCAACAAAATAGTATTTCTGTTGAGCATTTCATTGGCTACGACTTTACCCTGAGTGTAGAATTCTGATTGATCAGGAAGCTTAAGCGTCATATCCCTATCAGGAACACAAAGACATGCAAGAAAAAAATCCTGATGTTTCAAGGTATCCTTTAAGCCGTTTTGAGCACTTTTAGGTGGTGCTGCATCCATACTACGCAACATACAACTATGACAAGTTCCCTTCTTACAGGCATAGGATATATTAGCCTCTTGCCTTAATAAGGCATCCAGTACAGTTTCTTCAGCTAGACAGTTATAATTGTTTTCACCGATTGTTAATTTAGTCATAATTATTACTGTCTCTTTTAGAATTTGCTATTAATACCGTGTTATAAAAGGCTAGGAAAAAGAAAAAACGTAATATTGATCTTTGTTTTCTCTTTCTCCATCATATTTTCTTTCAACAGGAATTAATACTAATGAGTACCAACTCAAATAGGATATTATTTCCCCAGCACATCATTTCTTGTGCTTTCTGCAATTGCAGCTGCTTCACCAATCAGATCAGCCGGTACATTTAACTCAGTTAAAGATGCGCCCAGATGTTCCATTACTGCATCAAAATGTGAATCATCCAGTCCTATTTTCACCATCTTGTCATGTGCATTTCGCATGTCCTGCCCTGTATAAGTATTTGGACCACCAAAAGCCATAGTAAAAAAGGCTTTTTGCTTGGCTATTTGTGTATCCATATCGGTCTTATCAAAAAAACGATTAATACGATGATCGTTCAGTACTTTACGATAAAAAAGTTCAACGGCTGCATCAACTGCTGCTTCACCACCAATTCTGTCGTATAAAGATTCAGATTCACTCATTTTATTTCCTCTTTTTTTTATGCTTATTTGGATTGAGCAGTATAAACTGCATTAAAAGAATAACAAACACCAACAGCTTTTACAATATTTTTATGTTATATGATTTAAATATATTAATATCTTATTTTTTTTGTTATTCTGTATTATCTTTATAAAGGATTAATATAGGACATATATGACAAACAGGATCAGTTCCCGGCAATGTGAAATTCTTAATCTGCTGCTAAAAAACAGAGCAGGTCTCAGCATTGATGAAATTGCCAATGCCATAAAAATTTCACGCAATGCTGTTCAACAGCATTTTGCATCATTAAGATTAGAAGGTTATATACAGGCGGGTGAGCTTAAAAAAACACCCGGTCGACCTGTACGTACTTTTGTTTTAACAGAAACCGGTTTAAATTTTTTTCCTAAACAATATGCCTGGTTTTCAGAACTTATCCTTACTGATTTAAAAAACGAAATGGGCTCTGAAGCATTCAAGCGTTATTTACAAAAACTAGGAACAAATTTATCACAAAGTCTCATTTCTAGATTTGAAGGCAAGCCAACAGAAGAACGAATTGATGAGCTAATGATGATCATGGAAGAACTTGGCTTTCAAGCAACATCCACTAAAGCAACTAATAATGATGACCACTATATCAAGGCCTGTAATTGTATTTATCATGATCTAGCCCAAAAACATGACGAAATTTGTGAACTGGACAAGACACTTATTTCTACATTACTGGATAAAGAAACCGAACTCGTTGAATGTATAGCAAAAGGTGGCCATATTTGCAGTTTTAAAATTAAACGTGATTCATAATTATTCTAACGCTCTCATACTAGAGCAAAAAACAAGCACTAGACTTTAATTTTTCATTCCGCTGAAGCAAGCATAACCTCAACATACTTATCCTTGCTAATCAGTTTCCAGGCATTTTCATAGCTTATTACATTCTCATGATGTGCTCGCCAATGTGCATCAATTCCATCCCAGCCATGCGTTGAAAAAACATGTCCACATTCAGGGCACACTTTATTATTTAAAGCATTCCATACTGCATTCGTTATTGCCTGTTTATCTATACAATGCACCCTACTCTTTTCCATATGCTTATAATAACTTCCTACATGAATGCAGACACAAACCCAAAAACCACTCTCTTCTAATTCTACCGCTGGATAGACTTCAACTTTTGTATTCATCTTGTCCCCCTATACGAATCAAACTTAATCAACAAATGTCATATTGACAGTTGACTTAGATTTAATTGATAAGTGCAAAAAATATTTTTTGGATTGAGGTTGGAATATAGTCTTAGAAGTAAGGATTTAATAAGTTCTGGAAGTTATTAAATACTTACTCCTAAAGGTCGTCATTACACCAACTAAAATTAAAAGTTTATTGAGCTATCGACTCAAACCCCATATTACAAACCAGAGTAACAATTTCCTGGTTTGAAAAATCCCCATAAACTTTAAGAATTGAAGAATTATAATCTACACTGGCTCTAGTAATTTTAGGGTACCGATTAACAACCATTTCAATAGATACGGCACAAGACTCACATTTCATACCCTTGACTAGAAAATTGGATACTAATTTAGGCGGGGTGGCATGTACTGTTCCGGATGTCCATTGTTTTAAAGTGTTAGTTACTTTAGATCCTATATTCGCCAGGATGGAATCTAATAAGATAAATAAGTTTTCTAGAGACAGTTTTTCAGAGTCAAATTGAATGGCAACTGAAGCAACATTTGGAGATGCTTTAGCGGATGTTATTGCATCCCTTTTACATAAGATCATCTCAAATATACGAGCACGTTCAGGCTCATGATACAAACACGGGGCTTTAATACAAAGCTGTTGCTTTACATTCTGGATAATTTCAAAGTTATTGAATTTCCTACTGCTTATCACGTTATCCAACATAATTTACCTTTAACCCAAAATTCTGTATCTAAAAAATTTTAGACCGTCGGATAATCCTACTAAAAAATGGTGCTGTATATATTGATCTAGATCAATTAAAGTGCTGATTGTGAACTTAACAGTTATAAATCCTTATATAGTGATAACCTCATGTTAGCGGATCTTAGCACGCTCTGTCATTTTTCATAGATCACAATAAGAATCACATCCGATTTAGCCTTGAAGTTTAATTGATCCCCTTTAAAAAGATCCCCATCTTCTATGTCTAAGTTTTTTACTGTTGCCGTCCCTGTTGCCAGATATGCTAAAAAAGGAACTTCTAATGCAAATTTTTGTGATGCCTTAAAAGATGCAATTTCAATCACCGTGTGACTGGAAAATGTATCACATTGATCACTGCTTCCACCATAGATACGGGTAACCTCACTTACACCTAATTTATAGATTTTATATTCTGCTGCCTGTCCCTTTTGCTCTGGTAGCACCCACATCTGTATCATTCGATTAATAGAATTGTCAGGGTTGATTTCATTGTGAGAGAAACCCTCTCCACCTGCGCGCTGAATTTGAACATCACCTGCTTCTAGCTCTTGTCCATGTTCAAGAGAACCCTGATGATCAATACGACCTTCAATCATAACTGAAATCAAAATTAAAGAAATTAAAGAAAGGGAATTAAAGGGGTCAATTAAAGGGGTCCAATTAAAGGGGTCAGTACCCTTTTATACACTTTTCTTAGGACGACCTCTTTTTGCATAGCCCGTTTTTACGCCCAGCAATTCTTCGACCTCTTCTTTAAACTTATTATTTCCAAGTGGCGTCCCCGTTTGAACAGCCGAACGTAAATCATCTAGTAACGATGCGTCCAAAACTTGTCTAAATCCTTCCCGATAGTAATTAACTCGTTTTTCCTTATCTTTATGTATTGCCAGATAGAGTGGATGTGGCTTGATTAGTTGGTTTTCCTCACCATAGCCATTACTAGCATAACTTGACCATTTCCATTCTTCTGGTCTTTTTACCATATTCGCTCTGACAGGATTAAGTTCAATGTATCTATAGCAACACAACAAATACTGTTCGCTTTCAATCATACACCCCTTGAACCTTCCTTCCCAAAGTGTTCCTGACTTTTCATATTTATGATTAAAGTATGGTACATATTTTCGTCCTATGTGTTGCATCACTTTAGAAATATGACTCGGCTCGTTGGTGTTCAATAATAAGTGCACATGATTATCCATTAACACATAGGCATGTATATCTACTTTATATTTCTCTGCTGCTTCTTTTAACCAGCCCAAATAAGCTTTCCTATCAGCATCTTCTGCAAAAACCACTCGCCTCGCATTTCCTCTTATTACCACATGAACAGGGATATTTGGTAAGAAAAAACGAGGCTTTCGTGGCATTATCAATAATTGTAAAAAGATTAATCATGTAAAGTCTACCATAAATCTGAATAAAAGGGTACTGACCCCTTTACTACGTATCGCTTGTACCATTG
>Ga0256847_1001460_pt1 | contig 12086 bp, 10 predicted proteins | sample TeddybearmetaG_FD_189099 | JGI IMG/M metagenome (GOLD analysis project Ga0256847, IMG submission 189099) | Hydrothermal vent microbial communities from East Pacific Rise, Pacific Ocean - Teddybear | ecosystem: Environmental > Aquatic > Marine > Hydrothermal vents | place: Pacific Ocean: East... | reverse complement strand
AAGTATACACCTTCGGACCAACATTTAGAGCCGAAAACAGTAATACTTCGCGCCATTTAGCTGAGTTTTGGATGATTGAACCCGAAGTTGCATTTTATGATTTAAACGATACAATGGATCTTTCTGAAGATTTTATAAAATATGTTATTTCTTATGCTTTAGAAAATTGTGTCGATGATCTAGAGTTTCTTGAGAGCCGATTGTTACAAGAAGAAAAAACAAAACCGCAAAATGAAAGAAGTGATATGTCACTTCGCGAAAAATTAGATTTTGTGCTTAGCAATAATTTTAAGCGTGTAAGTTATACTGAAGCAATCGATATTTTAAGAAATAGCAAACCAAATAAAAAGAAGAAATTTAAATATATAATCGAAGAGTGGGGTGCAGATTTACAAAGTGAACACGAGCGTTTTTTAGTTGAAAAACACTTTAAATGCCCTGTTATTTTATTTGATTACCCTGCAACTATAAAAGCATTTTATATGCGTTTAAACGACGATAATAAAACAGTTCGTGCTATGGATGTACTGTTTCCAGGTATTGGTGAAATTGTTGGAGGAGCACAACGTGAAGAGCGTTATGATGTTTTAAAACAAAAAATGCAAGATATGGGTATCGATGAAAAAGAATTATGGTGGTACCTCGATTTGCGTAAATTTGGGACAGCAGTACATAGTGGTTTTGGCTTAGGTTTCGAGCGTTTGGTGCAATTTGTAACAGGAATGGGAAATATAAGGGATGTGATTCCGTTTCCTAGAACACCAAAGAATGCCGAATTTTAATTTTATTAATTAGTTTTTATTTCTTTTATTATTAACACAAATCCTTATTTATGTAAAGTGTTTTTTTTAACTTTATAAGGAACTTAAAAAAATGCTTAAACAACAATTAAATTTTAAACTTTCACAAAAGCTTTCGCCTCAACAAATACAGTTGATGAAGCTTATACAATTACCAACTCAGGCTTTTGAGCAACGTATTGCGCAAGAAATGGAAGAAAATCCTGCACTTGAAGATGGAAAAGAAAGTTTAGACGAGTTTGATGACGAATTTGATAATAATGAGTTTGAAGATGGTACTGAAACGATAGAAACAGAAATTAATGTTGATGAATATTTAAGTGACGACGAGATTCCTTCTTATCGATTATCGGCTAATAATTATAGTGCCGATGATGAAGAGAAACAGATTCCATACGCTTCCGGAACGACGTTTAATCAGTATTTAATGAATCAGCTTCATATGTATCGATTGGATAAAGAGGAAACTGAAATTGCCGAGTTTTTGGTAGGAAGCGTTGATGGAAGCGGATATATTCGTAGGCCGATTATCGATATATTAGATGACTTAGCGTTTACTCAAAATTTATATACTTCCGAAGAAAAAATTGAAAAAGTACTTCTTTTAGTTCAGGGTCTTGATCCTGCAGGAGTTGGTGCTAGAAACCTTCAAGAATGTTTATTGCTTCAACTTAAAAGAAAAGAACCTACAAAAGAAGTTTTATTAGCAATTAGAATGATTGATGAATCTTTCGAGCACTTCAGCAAAAAGCACTATAAAAAACTATTACACAAATTCGATATTTCTGAAGATGATCTTCGAGCTATTATTAATGAAATAGAGTGTTTAAATCCAAAACCAGGTGGTTCTTATTCTGGAAATACTAGAATTATTGAACACGTAATCCCCGATTTTACCATTCGTATTGAAGATGGTGAATTGCAATTAACGCTTAACGGAAGAAATGCACCCCAATTGCATGTTTCGAGAGAATATTCGAATATGTTGAAAGGTTATAAAGATTCGAAAGAAAAATCGAAGTCACAAAAAGATGCAGTCATGTTTATTAAACAAAAGTTAGATGCTGCAAAATGGTTTATTGATGCTATTAAACAACGTCAACAAACACTTTTGGTAACAATGAATTCGATGATGCATTATCAATTAGAATATTTTTTAACTGGTGATGAGCGGAAATTGCGCCCAATGATTTTAAAAGATATTGCCGACGAAATTAATATGGATATTTCAACAGTTTCACGTGTTGCAAATAGTAAATATGTCGATACACCTTATGGAACTAAGTTATTAAAAGAATTCTTTTCAGAATCGATGAAAAACGATCAGGGAGAAGATGTTTCAACTCGTGAGATTAAGAAAATACTTGAGATAATTGTTTCCGAAGAAAATAAAAGAAAACCACTAACAGACGATAAACTTGCTAAAATCCTAAAAGAAAAGGGGTATCCAATAGCAAGAAGAACAATTGCAAAATATCGCGAGCAGCTTGATATTCCTGTTGCTCGTCTAAGAAAAGAAATATAATGAATGGGTTTTTGCGAATAGCAGCATATATTTTTCATCCTTTATTAATACCCATACTCGGCGTATTTTTCTATTACTATATTACGCCGCGTTATATAAACCCTGAAGTTAAACAAATTAAATTAGTTGCTGTTCTTATTATTACAGTTCTAATACCATTGATTTCTTTTTTTCTTTTAAGAAATATTGGCGTCATAAAATCAATATCATTAGAAGATGTTAATGAAAGAAAGATTCCTTTAATGCTTCAAAGTTTGTTGTTGTTTTTACTATTGAAGATGGTTTTTGACCCATATAATTCACCAGAACTATATTACTTTTTTTTAAGCGTTTTATATTCGACTATAGCTGCTTTTGTTCTTGTTCTTTTTAAAATGAAGGCAAGTTTACATATGATGGCAATTTCGGGGCTTACGGCTTATATTATACTATTGAGTGTACATTTTAGTATTAATTTACTAATTGCTATTGGGCTTTTTTTTATTATTAATGGCTGGATTGCAAGTTCGCGTTTACATACGAGGTCACACACACAAATAGAATTAATTATAGGCTTCTTTTTGGGTGTAATTCCGCAATTTATCTTGTTGAGTTATTGGTTATAAAAAATAAAATTTTATTCCCAATTTTAAGGGTTTGAACTTTACTTCTTCATTATTGATAATTGCATTTTCATTAAAAAAGGAAGTAATGCTATAATATGCATATATGTTTATTGTGTTGTATCCAAATAATAATGTAATGCCACTTTGAAATTTATTAAACTCGGGGATATTTTTATAGATAAAACGGTCTCCATTTTGTGCGAATGTAACCTTATTCCAAAAATTATAACTAAAGGTTACACCTGTATATACTCTCCAAAATTTATATTCGGAAGGACTAGAAGATCGCCATCGAAATTCGATTGGAATATTTATTGCCGAAGTACTAAATCGATTACTGTCAAAATTTGTCTCGTTTAAAAGTACAGAAAATGTACTTTCATTCGAATTATTTGAATTACTAATACCTAAGGTGTTTCCATACCTATTAAAACTTAAACCAAATCCTAATGCAAATGCAAGGTTTCTTTTTTTATTAATTGGCATATCTCTAATAAAACCAAATTGTAAACCACCAGAAAAACCTCTATTTGAAACGTTGTTTGGAGCTGAAGTTATTAGATTATAAGTAAAACCAAAATAAAACTGATCTTCTCTATATAATGAGTCAACAGATTTAAGTGCTTGTGTTTCCTGTGCAAAAAGAAGCAGCGGCATAAAGAAACACAAAGTTGTTAAAATCCTTTTCATTAAGATGGTTTTAGCAAAGATAAATAAAGTGGCAAAAGGGTAAAAAAAAAGCCTCATTTTTATGAGGCTTTTTTTTGAAGATAATTAATTCTATTCCATATTTTTAAAGGCATCACCTTTTTTAGTTGTATAATTAATTTTAAGAGCATTTACTAGTCTAAGCTCTTGTTTAATATCGGAAATAAGTCCCATATTAGTTTCACCATCAACTTTTAAAGAGGTTGTTAAAAAAGGGATAAGTTCTTCAACTTTAGAAGCTCTTTCTTCTTCAATAAACTTTTTAATATCTTTTACATCTGAAAACCGATCATTTAACTGAATTCTTGCTTCAGAACCAAAAGTTCCTTGATACCTTTTACTAGGTTTCCCAGCATAGATATACATAATTAGTTCTTTTTTGTCAAGTTTTTCAACTTGATTTGCAGTTGGTAATGTATTCTGAATTTTTAATTCAGTATCTCTCATTACCGTAGCAACCATAAAGAAAAATAATAACATAAATACAATATCTGGTAACGACGCAGTATTAATTGCTGGTAATTCGCCTCCTGTTTTTTTCTTAAATTTTGACATAACTACTTTAGTTAATTTATTTAAATTATTGTCTTATTTTTTTGGTTCGGCTTCTGACAGTTTTTGTGGAAACAAAAGCTTAATTTGCTGTATTTTTTCCTTTAATTTTTCTCTATTTCCATTATATTGACTTCCATCTTTGGCGTCTTTTACCATTTGTATAAATGACAAGCCAAAAAGTTTTTGAGCTTCACGATCTCTAAGTTCATTATAAGCACCAACTAATTCATTTTGAACTGTTATATATGCATTATAACTTGTAAACCTATCATTTTGAAGCGTAATAATTGCTTTGTCTGGATTATCAGATGAAGACGGATCTCTTTTTCCTTGACAATAATTGCAGGCTTCTTCTCCCGAGCCTCCTCCATTATCTAAAAAAGCAACAGCTGCTGCTCTTAAGTCTTCTATATTCATCAATTCATCCTCAACAAGCAATAAATCATCTTTATTTATAACAACCGTAAATAGGTTTTTTTGCTTAATTATCGGTGGGTCAACAGCATCTTCAATTGGCGGCAGTTTACGGCTAATCCCGCTATCTACTTCTATGGTTGTTGTAACCAAAAAGAAGATGAGTAACAGGAAAGCAATATCGGCCATTGAGCCTGCATTTACTTCGGGTGCGGATCGTTTTGCCATCTTATATTATTATTATTTTGTTGCTTTTTTAATTCCACCAAATACCATAGCACCTATTGCAATTATTGCTAGAAAATAAAATGCATTTAATCCTGCACCTACCATTTTTGATGTAGATTCAGAAATAACTTCACCTTTGTCTGCAAATGGTTGTAAATCTAGGTCAGTTCCAGAAGACATAACATATCCTAGAACCATAATTACTGCAAATAAGCCTATAGATATTAATGTTTTTTTAATGTCTCCAGAGAAAACACCTTTAATAACATATATTAACACTAGTACTACAGTTATTGCAAATACTATATATGCAACATACAAGTAAGGGTCTACAACACTACTTTGTACGTCAATGTCAGTTTTAATAACATCATTCCCTGTCATTATAACTCTTCCAAGAAGAATTAGTCCTATAACTCCAAGAATGAGACCTATATATTTTAAAATTTTATGTAAATCCATACTATTTTTTTATTAGGAGTTTAATATTATTTGTTTTTATAATCAACCAACATGTCGATTAAAGTAATTGAAGCATCTTCCATGCTATTTACAATACTATCAATTTTAGCGATAATATAATTATAGAAAATTTGAAGAATAATTGCAACAATTAAACCAAATACAGTTGTAAGAAGTGCAATTTTAATACCACCCGCCACAAGAGAAGGGTTCATATCACCAGCTGCTTCAATTCTATCAAAGGCTTCAATCATACCTATTACTGTACCCATGAAACCAAGCATAGGAGCAAGTGCAATAAATAATGAAATCCAAGAAACGTTTTTCTCAAGTTGTCCCATTTGTACACCTCCGTAAGCCACAACAGCTTTTTCGGCAGCATCAATGCTTTCATCTGCTCTGTCTAATCCTTGATAATATATGGATGCGACAGGACCTTTTGTGTTTCTACATACTTCTTTAGCAGCTTCAACACCGCCACTATTTAAAGCATCCTCAACACTTTCAGCTAGCTTCTGTGTGTTTGTAGTTGAAAGGTTAAGGTATATAATTCTTTCAATAGCAATTGCTAAACCAAGAATTAAACAAAGTAATACGATTCCCATAAAACCAGGACCTCCTTCAATAAATCTCTTTTTTAATTCTTGATGAAAACCTAAGGATTCCTCAACATCTTCCGATGCTGCGTCTTCATCTTGAATAATAGTTGTAGTTGTTGTTAATGCTATTGCATTAGTGGGCATGATTTGCGCTGTATTAGCGGTTGCGTTAAAATTACCTGCAAATACAATTGCGGCAATTGCCAAAATAGAAAATAATCTCTTCATTGCTATCGACTTAAAAGTTTGTTTTTAGTTAAAGGGTTTAAAGATATAAAAATATTTAAATTAAACTATAAAAATTTAATTTTTACGAAAACATTACTGTTAAAATTACACCTCAATGTCTTTTTATCAGTGTTTTATGAATTATTGAATTCCAAAAAATTTATTTTTTAACTAAATGTACATTCAGTTTTATAAAAATATAGATACATCAACAAATATGCCAATAAAATGTTAAAATTGAATTTGAAGTATAAGTTGTATCACTTAACCTTTTATTTTTTGAATGGCGTTTAGCATTTTTAATATATTAAAAGTGCTATCGTGCTTTACACTGCAATCTTTGTTTAAACAACTTGTTTTGCTTTATTTAATTGAAGGCTTCTTGTGTCGCCTCAATTAAATTTCAAAACTACGTGTTGTATTACAAAGTATTTTCGTTTCAATCACTAACGCAAAAACAAATTTTCATGAATTGTTTTTATTATAATGTAGTTTAAAACAGGCTTTTAATATTTAAAGATTACTCACTCACTGTCGTTCGCTCATGATCTCAGGGCGGTATTTTGGTAATACATTATATCTAGCTGCTTCAGCTTACATTTAAAATAATTAATTAGGGTAGTTCTATTTAAGGATTACTCGCTCACTAATCGTTCGCTCGTGATCTCAGGGTGGTATTTTGGTAATACATTTTATATAGTTGCTTCGCAACTTATATTTGTAATAATAATTTTCAGGTAGTTCTATTTATGGATTACTCGCTCACTATAGTTCGCTCGTGATCCCATTAAGAGTATGCTGGTAGTATTTTTATTACGCTGCTAGCGCAGCTACTATTTGCTCGTCGCTAAAATTGCTTAAGCAAGCTTAGACAATTTTAGCTTCTTGCAAATACTCGCAGAGAGGAAGGGATTCGAACCCTCGATACGCTTTTGGCGTATACACGCTTTCCAAGCGTGCGCCTTCGACCACTCGGCCACCTCTCTATTAATTATTCCATTTCTCCTCTTAAAGAAGTTTCAAAAATGGTTTTAAATGTTTTCGAAGATACCTTACTACCTAACAAAAACATAAGTTTTGCCAATGCTGCTTCTGTAGTACAATCTTTTCCCGAAATTACACCAACTTCTTTTAAATGTATACTAGTTTCATATTGCCCCATATTTACACTACCTCCAGAACATTGGGTAACATTAATTACAGGAATACCTTTTTTCATTAAACTCTTTAATATATTAATAAACCAATCTGTAGTCGTTGTGTTTCCAGCACCATAGGTTTCTATGATCACTCCTTTAATATTAGGATAAGAAACTAGGTGTGTAATTATTTTATTTTTGATACCTGGATACATTTTTATTAAAACAATATCAGTCTCTAATGTTTTATGAACTTTTAGTTTTTTTCGTCTATTTGGCCTTAACAACATAGCATCGTTAAAAACAAGATGCACACCACTAACTGCTAATGGCGGATAATTTAAAGAGGTAAATGCTTCAAAATGTTCGGCGTTAATTTTTGTAGTTCGGTTGGCTCGGTATAATTTATATTCAAAATATAAACATACTTCGGCAACTTTTGGAAGTCCATTTTCTTGAGCTGCAGCTACTTGTATCGACGTAATTAAATTTTCTTTAGCATCGGTTCTTAAATCTCCAATAGGTAATTGCGAACCTGTAAATACTACGGGTTTTGTTAAATTCTCTAACATAAAACTCAATGCCGAAGCTGTATACGACATCGTATCGCTCCCATGTAAAACAACAAAGCCATCAAATTTTGTATAATTTTCTTCAATTATAGTTGCAAGTTCAACCCAATAATCGGGGTTCATATTCGAACTGTCGATGGGTTCTTTAAAACTTTGTGTTTCAATATCACAAGTCAATAATTGTAGTTCGGGGATGTGTTCTAGTAATTCAGAAAAATTAAAGTTATGTAGCGCCCCTGATTCAAAATCGCGAATCATACCAATCGTTCCTCCTGTATATATAAGTAATATGTTTGGCGTTTTGCTCATTCTAAATTAATTATATTCCGAAAACATCTTTCGAATTTTGGGTTGTAATTTCCGCAATTTTTTCTTCGGAAACACCATAAATTTCAGCTAATTTTTTACTTACAAATCGCAAATAACTACTTTCATTGCGTTTCCCTCTATGTGGAGTGGGCGTTAAATAAGGCGAATCGGTTTCTAAAACAATGTGCTTCAAATCGATTTGATGCAAAAACTGATCAATCTTCCCATTTTTGAAGGATACAACACCACCAATTCCTAATTTCATATTATACGAAATGGCTTGTTGGGCTTGTTCTAAACTTCCTGTAAAACAATGAAATATTCCGAAGAGATTATTTCCTTTTTCAGCTTCTAAAACCTCAAAAATTTCATTAAAAGCTTCTCGACAATGTATTACAATAGGCAGCTTCAGTTTTTTTGCTAACTTAATTTGATGCTTAAAAGCTTTTATTTGAATTGCTAAAGTCGATGTATCCCAATATAAATCGATGCCAATTTCTCCTACTGCACAAAACGATCGTTTTTTAAATTGAACTTCAACATGAGCTAATTCATCTTCAAAGTTTTCTTTTACCGAGGTAGGGTGTAAACCCATCATTAAAAAAACATTTTCTGGATACGCATTTTCTAATTTATACATGGCTTCAGTATAGCTAGAATCGATAGCTGGAATAAAAAAGCGTGAGATTTTCGCATCAAATGCGCGCTGCATCATTTGCGCTCGGTCGTCATTAAATGCTTCGCTATATAAATGAGTATGGGTGTCGGTAAAAATCATGAGTGCAAAGCTACTATTTTTATCTACTCTTCACCAACGGTATTGATAGTAATATCATTCTTCATCAAGACTTCGGATAATATAGAAATAGAAAAGCCACCACAGATGTGATGGCTTTTCGCCCCAAATTTGATTAACCCGCCTAAGCTGGTCAACCTACTTATGTGGTGTAAAGTTACGAAATTTGTAGTAAATAGATATTCTTTAACATTTTTTTAAAAATGAACATATTTCTAAACTTTAATCACTTGTTGTTTCTTGAAAGCGAAATACAGAATATATCCATAACAAATAACTAGTAAAAATAGCGCTGATTTAAATCCGATGTTATCAGTTAAATAACCGTAAAGTGGTGGAATTAATGCGCCTCCTACAATAGCTGTGCATAATAGTCCAGATGCTTGTGGTTTTAAATCGCCTAAGCCTTCTATTGTTAAAGTAAATATAGTTGGAAACATTATTGAGTTAAACAATCCAACTGCTAATATCGACCACATAGCAATCATTCCTTGTGTGCTTATCGATATTAATAACATCATAATAGATAATAATGCAAAAACCAATAATACTTTAGCGGGCGCCATTTTTTTGGTTAAATAGGCTCCAATAAATCGTCCTATCATTGCGCCTGTCCAATAAAAAAATACAAAAGCACCAACAATTGCTTTTTCATCTATCGTTGATATATCTGCATTTAACAGTAACTCGGCTAACGCTTTCATCGTTTCATTATCGCTTATAATACTTGCAAGATTCATATCTAAAAAATAGTTTACTAAATAACTTCCAATAGCAACTTCGGCACCTACATATACAAAAATTCCAAAAGCACCCATCATCATCATTTTATTTTTAAGAAGTTTTCCATAACCTTCTTTCGGGCTTTTTTGTAATAACTTCGGAAGCTTTATATACATAAATATTACAACTAGTAAAACGATAAACCCTGCTATAATTAAAAAGGGTTGTTGTACAGTAGCAGCTTCAGATATATAATAAGCACTTTTTTCTTGTTCGCTTAAAACTATAATTTCTTCTGAAGACTTTATACTATCACTCAATAAAAACATAGCGCCGATAACTGGGGCAATTGCTGTTCCTAAAGAATTAAACGCTTGCGATAAATTTAATCGGCTAGAAGCTCCTTGTTCTGTTCCTAATAAAGCAACATACGGATTTGCAGCTACTTGCAAAATTGTAATTCCTCCAGCTAGTGTAAAATATCCAAATAAAAAGATGCCAAAATTTCGAAATGAAGAAGCGGGATAAAACAATAAACATCCTAATGCCATTGCCAATAAGCCTAAGATGATTCCTTTCTTGTAGCCAATTTTTGATAAAATAAATCCAGAAGGAATCGAAAAAACAAAGAAGGCTCCAAAAAAAGCAAATTGAACTAATCCCGCTTGAAAATACGACAACTCAAATACATCTCTTAATCTCGGAATTAAACTGTCTACTAATACAGTAATAAAACCCCAAAGAAAGAAAAGCGTTGTGATAACAATAAATGTCGAACGATAGTTTTTTTGTTGTGTCATTTTTATTTTATTTCAATTTCGTCAATAAAGATCCATGCTTTTCCATTACTTGGAGCACCTAAATGCCACTTGGGTAAAGAGCCTAGGTTTTTAGCAACAATTTTTATATAACGTGAACTATAGCCACCCATATTAAAAGTAATCGTTTTAATTTCTGGCTTATCTGAACGAACTTCAGCATTAATAATTTGCTTGGGTAAATTTTTATAAAAGGTCTTTCCGGGTGCCACATAACATTCAATCTGAGTTGGATAAAAAATCCAACTTCCTTGATCTTGTAAAAAATTAATAGTTACTGTTTCAAAAGACATCACACTTCCCAAATCGATAATTGCTATTACATCGGTATCTTGATAGCCTTGCCAAGCTCCAGTTCTAAAATCCAGCGAACCTCGTAAACCGTCAATCAAGGCATTATCGCCACCAGCACTGTATTGGTTGGCATATTGGGTTTCAAGTTTAATACTAATATTAGGGTTTATTTTATAAAAATGTGTTGCAATAGTAACACTTTCTTTACCATATCCATTTGCTGAATAAGTTTTTAACTCGGTATCTTCAGTAATGGTAATAGGTGAGTTGTAGATTTTAAATTCAGATTCATTTAAACTATAAAAAATTTCAGTTTCAGATTGAGAAACTCCTAGAACTATTTTAGTTGAATTTTTAAAAGCAACATTTCCTTCAGCAATAAATGGAATAGGCATAATAAGATTGTCTTTAATTTCTGTTTTAGGAATAGCTGTATTTTTTGTCGCCCATTTTGAAGGCGAATCGGTCATATTAAAAACAAGTATTCCTCCATTTATTATTTCTTCATGTGTAATAAAACTTCTTGTAAGTGGCTTGTCGTTTAAAGTGGCTGAAGCTATATATTTATTTTCTTCGGAAAGGTTTTTAGTAATTATCGTAAACTCATTATTGTTTTCAAGATTTATAGTAGCCTTTTCAAACAAGGGCGTTCCAATAATATATTTATTGCTTCCAGGCGTTACAGGATAAAACCCTAAAGAGCTAAAAATATACCACGCACTCATTTGTCCGCAGTCTTCATTTCCCGAAATTCCATCGGGATCATTTTTATAAAGCTCGGTTAAAATTTGACGTACTTTTTCCTGTGTTTTATAGGGCTTATTCACAAAATTATAGAGATAGGCCATATGGTGGCTAGGTTCGTTGCCATGTGCATATTGACCAATGAGCCCTGTAATATCTGCTTGGTTTCTTCCCGCAGTTTCTTTTTTTGCTGAAAATAAATCATCCAATTGTTTTTCTAGAACTAGTTTACCGCCTAGTAGTTTTGTAAATCCACTAATATCTTGTGGAACGTAGAAACTGTATTGCCAAGCATTGGCTTCGGTGTAATTAAAATTTACTTCATATGGGTCGAAGGGTCCAAACCAAGTATTGCGAAATCGTCCGCGCATAAATTTGGTTTCTGGGTCGAATACATTTTTATAATTTTGCGCCCGTTTTATAAAATATGTATAGTCTTCGGGTTTATTGAGAGCTAAACCCATTTGCGCGATTGTCCAATCGTCGTAAGCATATTCTAAGGTTTTAGAAACCGATTCACTTTCTTCTTCAACAGCAATAAAACCATTTTTTTTATACGATTGTAAA
>Ga0256847_1001459_pt1 | contig 12092 bp, 10 predicted proteins | sample TeddybearmetaG_FD_189099 | JGI IMG/M metagenome (GOLD analysis project Ga0256847, IMG submission 189099) | Hydrothermal vent microbial communities from East Pacific Rise, Pacific Ocean - Teddybear | ecosystem: Environmental > Aquatic > Marine > Hydrothermal vents | place: Pacific Ocean: East... | reverse complement strand
TCTACAATCCAAAAAAATTAAAAAACAAGCTAAAAAATATGTTATTTTATGCAAATCCGTAAATTAAGACGTGATCTTACTTATGAAAACTCGCACCTACACAAAAACAGACCGTTTTTTTATTCATTTTGATAAAGCAGTCCGTACTTTATTGGCAAAACCTGCAACCACAGAACGACCTTATCCAGCAGAAAATATTGCAGAATCTGAAGATTTAAGTGATCAAGAAAAAAAACATCATGCCCGCTTAATGCGGATTAATCATACAGGTGAAGTTTGCGCTCAAGCTTTATATCAGGGGCAAGCATTAACGGCTAAATTACCCGCTGTACGAGATCAAATGGAACGGGCGGCTAATGAAGAAAATGATCATCTTGATTGGTGTAAAAAAAGAATTACGGAACTGGATAATCGAACCAGTTTTTTAAATCCTTTTTGGTTTGCTTCTTCTTATGCTATTGGGAGTGTGGCGGGATTAGTGGGTGATAAATGGAGTTTGGGCTTTGTGGCGGAAACAGAACGACAAGTTGAAAAACATTTGCAATCTCATTTAAATCAGATTCCTTCTAAAGATCACCGAACTCGAATGATTATTGAAAAAATGAAAGAAGATGAAATTCATCATGCAGAAATTGCAATTTCGGCAGGGGGTAAAAAACTTCCATTGCCTTTGCGTTTGGGTATGAAATTAACCGCTAAAATAATGATTAAAACAGTTTATTATCTATAATGAAAAAAATACTTGAAAATTTATTGTCAAATGCGCTTTCTCAATTAGTTGAAAAAGCAGAACTTAGTAAAGATGTTTTAACTAAACCCATCTTAATTGAACGTACCAAAGATGAGAAACATGGTGATTTTGCAACCAATATTGCGTTAGTTTTAGCAAAAGTTGCTAGGTCTAAACCCCGAGATCTGGCTGAAAAAATTGTGCCTATTTTGGCGGCTAATCCACAAATTGAAAAAATTGAAATTGCGGGACCTGGTTTTATTAATTTTTATTTGTCTGATGCGGCTTATCATCCCTTGCTTGTTGAAATTTTACAACAACAAAATAATTTTGGACGTTGTGATTTAAAGGCGGGTAAGAAAATCCAAGTAGAATTTGTGTCTGCCAATCCAACGGGACCTTTACATGTTGGACATGGACGGGGGGCGGCTTATGGCGCGGTGGTGGCGGATTTATTAGAAACCATTGGTTATGAAGTGCATCGAGAATATTATGTTAATGATGCGGGCAGACAAATGGATATTTTAGCCACTTCTGTTTGGCTTCGTTATCTTGAATTATGTGATGAAAAACTGACTTTTCCTGTTAATGGCTATAAAGGCGATTATATTTGGGATATTGCGGCGATTATCCATCGCGAAAATAATACTAAATTTCAACATCCGAGTACTTTTGTATTTGATGATTTACCATTGGATGAAAAAATAGATGAGGCGGGTAATAAAACAGGGGATAAAGAAAAATATATTGATGCTTTAATTGCTAAAGCCAAGACATTATTGGCGGATAATTATCACGTTATTTTTAGAGTCGCCATTGATACTATTTTGGCAGATATTAAAGAAGATTTATCATTATTTGGGATTGATTATCAAGCTTGGTTTTCAGAACAATCGTTATTTGATTCGGGTAAAGTAGATAAAGCGATTGAACGGTTGCAGGCGGCGGGTGTTGTATATGAGAAAAAAGGCGCACTGTGGTTTAAAACAACCGATTTTGGTGATGAAAAAGATCGGGTGGTGGTGAGAGAAAATGGTCAAAAAACGTATTTTGCTTCGGATATTGCTTACCATTTAAATAAATTTGACCGTGGTTTTGATGAAGTCATTGATGTTTGGGGCGCGGATCATCATGGTTATGTGCCAAGGGTTAAGGCGGCTTTAACGGCTTTAACGGCTTCGGGAGAAGATGCTAAACGTTTGGACGTGTTACTTGTGCAATTTGCTAATTTATATCGGGATGGTGAAAAAGTCGCAATGTCAACCCGAGGCGGGGATTTTGTAACCCTTCGTTCATTGCGTAAAGAAGTGGGTAAAGATGCGGCGCGGTTTTTTTATGTAATGCGGAAATGTGAACAACATTTGGATTTTGATTTAGATTTGGCAAAATCTCAGACCAATCAAAATCCTGTTTTTTATGTGCAATATGCTCATGCTCGAATTTGCTCAACGATTAAAAAAGCAGAGGAAAAATCCTTATCCATTGATCAAAGTGCGAATAGTGATTTTTTAGAGCTTTTAATAGAATCACATGAAAAAGCCATTATTAGACAATTATCTAAATATCAAGAAGTGTTGATTAATGCAGCATTAAAACGAGAACCTCATAGTGTCACTTTTTATATTCGAGAACTCGCAACGCTATTACAAAGTTATTATAATGCGCATAAATTTTTAGTGGATAATGAAGAAACTAGAAAAGCGCGGGTTAAATTAATTAGTTGCGTTAAAATTGTGTTAAAAAATGGCTTAAAAATTATGGGTGTTTCAGCGCCAGAAAGAATGTAAGGAAAATAAAAAATGCCAAAAGATTATAAAGAAAGAGCCAGTTCAAAAAAAAGGACTCCAAAAAAAACAACACCTGCTTGGATCTTTTTTATTGTTGGATTTATATCAGGTGCTTTTGCAGTTGGGTTATTAAGTTTAAAAACATCCATTCCAGAAGGTGAAAATGAATTAGCTGAAATGGGTTCTAATATTGAAAAGAAAACAATCATTAAAGAAACGGGTACAGATGAAAAAAAACCGCCTAAACCAGAATTTCAATTTTATAGTTTATTACCCGAAATGGAAGTTCCTGTCACTGATGAAGAATTAGTAACCGCAAGTCGCCCACAAAAACCAAAACTAAAACCCGTGAGTATGGCATTATATCGTTTACAAATTGGTTCTTTTCGTAAAATGCAAGATGCCAATAAAGTAAAAAATAAATTAGCTTTAATGGGAATTCCAACAGAAATACAACGGGTAACTATTGATGGCAATCGAACATTTCATCGTGTAAGAACCAAACCATTAAATGGCAAAAAAGTATTAAATGAGTTAAGAACTCGATTACAAAATAATGGCATTGATAGTTTTCCCATTCGTTTAAAAGGTTAGTAAATGAATCATTATTTTAAAATTAGAAGCCAATCTAAATATCAAAATAGTAGCAATGAGATTGCCAGTTTAACACTTGAAATTTTTCAAGATAATCAATGGCAAGAATTAATATTAGATAATCAATCAGGTGGTTTTTTATTATTTATTAATGGTCTTTTTTCTTGTCAACATCTTTATATGCGGACTAATTGTGCTGAAAGAGACCTTGTTTTGTTTTCTTCTAAGGGCACTTTAGAAGTAACAGCTAATAAGGTATGGCAAATTAAAAAACTTTCCGTTCATTTTGATATTTATATAGAAACAGGAACGCCTTCTGATGAAGATACCGCTTATATTATTGAACGAATGCATCATTGTCCTGTTTCAGCCAATTTTTTATATAAAAAGAAAGTTAAAAATAGTCTTTGTTTTATTTAACGTGCAGGAATCCAAATTTTTTGTCCCACTCTAATTCGAGACGATTTTAAATTGTTTAATCTCTTAATAGCACGTAAAGTCACATTATAACGAACTGAAATGGCGGATAAAGTATCACCCGATTTTATTTTATAACGAAATTTTTGTTTTAATGCCCACAGGGTTTGAGCGGGTGGATTGGCTTGAAAATAACGTTTAATGCCACTAAAAAGGGCTTTGGCAATTCTTTTTTGGTGTTTTGAGCTTTTTAATTTTTTCTCTTCTTGGGGATTTGAAATAAAGGCGGTTTCAACTAATATGGAAGGAATATCTGGTGCCTTAAGTACCACAAAACCCGCCTTTTGTACTTTTTTAGAATGCATTACATTAATTTTCGACATGGCAGCATAAACGTTGCGAGCAGCTTTTAAACTAGCGGCTTTGGTGGCATTTTGGGATAAACTTACAAGCACACTCTTTAAAACCCTATTTTTTCCTTCCAATTTGACCCCGCCTAATAAATCACTGCCATTTTCACTTTGAACCAACCAACGAGCCGCCTCACTATTGGCTCCGCGTTTAGAAACAATATAAACCGAAGATCCTCGGGCAGAGGCTTTTTTAAAGCCATCGGCGTGAATAGAAATAAATAAATCCGCACGGGCTTTGCGGGCAAGCTCCATGCGATGACGTAGTCCAATATAATAATCGCCTTTACGGGTTAAAATGGCTTTTAATCCTTTTTCTTTATTAATCAGTGATTTTAATTTTTTAGCAATTTGTAAAACCACTTTTTTTTCTCGGGCGCCTGTGGGTCCTTTTGCACCTGAATCATCCCCGCCATGTCCCGCATCAATTACAATAATAATATCCCGCTTTTTTTGATAATTAATTACTTTAGTTGGACGATTTTTTTTAGTGGTTCTTTGGATTAAATCAATAACTAAGCGATGACCATATTTTTTATTTGGTTTTAATAAAAAGCTAATGGGTTTAATGGATTGTTTTAAATCTAAGACAATTCGATAATTTTTTTTATCTCTAGGTGCATGGCGCATTATTTTAATAAATTCATCTTTTTTACTTGGTTTTTGAAAATGTCCTTTTAATTTTGTATTTTCTAAATCAATAACCACTCTATTCGGGGTTTTTAAAGAAAAAACCCGATATTTAACAGGGGCTGAAATATCAAAAACAAGGCGAGTTTTATTTGGAGCAGACCAAAGTCTGACATTTTTAACCGTAATACTGGCATACGAAAACTGACTAAAAGTAATTAAAAAAATAACAATTAATTTTAAATTAAGGTCTTTCATTTAGTTAAAAATATCCGTGGTAATATTACGATACCAATTACGCGCAAAAGCAACTTCTCGTTGAAAAATATAAGCGGGACTATTTAAAGGCGTTAATCCGCCCGAAACACGATGTAAAGCAGACTCATCTTTTAATAATTTATAAATTGCAACCGAAGAAACGGCATAATCATCCGCCATTATGGCATAACAACTATTCATATAAGAAGGCGCATCAATGGGTTTGTTTTCTAATAAAGCTTTAATTGCAAAAGCACAAACCTTAGCTTGGCTATTGGCAGCATAAGCTGTTTTAGGTAATTCCCCGCCTTGAATGGCATCTCCAATAATATGCAAATTAGGATACTTTTTGGAAACTAAAGTTCTTAAGTTAACGGGACACCAACCCGTTTCATCGGTTAAACCCAGTTGAGTTGCTAAGGCGCCCGCCTTTTGGGGCGGGATTAAATTAATCACATCGGCTTTAAAACGATCATCAAAAGCGGTGGTAATTGCTTTTTGTTTAACATCTAGTGCGACAATTCCACTTTCATCTTCTCCGCTAAACCATTCAATTAAGGCATTTTCTTTTCCATAAGCAAAATCCCGTTGCCAAAGATGTTTAAAATGAGCGCCCATTGAGATACGGGTATTATAATCAAAAATCATAATTTTAGCGGTGGGGTTGTGGCGTTTTAAATAATGGGCAATATGGGTTGCTCGTTCATAAGGGGCGGGACCACAACGATAAGGTTTTGGTGGCACCGCAATTGCGACGGTTCCGCCTTTTTTCATGGCTTTGATTTGTTGATATAATAATTGGGTTTGTTTTCCCGCCTGCCAAGCATGGGGAATTTGTTCGGCTATTTGGGCATTATAACCTTCAATTTGATCCCATTTAAAATCAATGCCAATGGCTAAAATACACCGATCATAATTTAATGTTTGTCCTTGTTGAGTTTGGGCTTGTTTTTTTAATGGATTAATATTAATAACTTTATCTTGGATAATCTTAATACCACGCCTTTGTAAGGCGGAGTAATTAAATTGTAAACTTTTTAAAGTACGTTGTTCTGAAAAGACTTCATTACTCATATAGCAGGTGGTATAAACGGCTTTGGGTTCAACTAAGGTAATATCCAATTCAGGTTTAATAATTTTTAAATATTTTGCTAAGGTTGTGCCGCCACTGCCACCGCCAATAATTAAAATCTTCGCGGCGGCTTGTCCTGCAAAGACGGGGGCTTTTGCACTGAGAACCGCCGCCCCTAGCAGACAGTTTTTAATAAATTGACGGCGTTGATTTTTCATTTTAAAACTCATTTTTTTAAATTAAGTCTGTATCCTACTATAAAATCCGCTTTTTATTAAAAAAAACTAAATAGATAATATTAAAGTATAGTTAGAACTTATTTATTTTATTTTCTACACTTTAAATTTTATTATTCTCATGATTTCATTGATTGATCGGTATCTACTGAAAGATATTATTAAAACCATGCTGGCTATTTTGGCAATTTTAATTTTAATCTTACTTTCTAATAATTTAGTTAAAATTTTACGGCTTGCCAGTGAGGGTTTATTAAGCAATGAAGTGATTCCCATTATGGTGAGCTTGGAAATTTTGCGGATTTTACCTGTTTTAATTCCGCCTGCTTTTTTCTTTGCAACACTTTATACGTTAGGGCGGATGTATCGGGATAATGAAATGACGGCTTTGGCTTTTGCGGGCTTAGGCGGTTGGCGAATTTATCGTTCGATTATTTTTGTGGCATTAATTACGGCGGTTTTGGTGGCTTGGTTTTCTTTGCTGGTTTTACCCAATGCCAGTTTACAAATGGAAAAAATTAAAATTAAGGAAGCGGAAACAGCGGGGTTTGGCAGTATTAAAACGGCGGAATTTAATGAATTACGTCATGGTAATTTAACTTTTTATGCCGAAGATATTTCACCTGATGGTAAAAAGCTGGCGAATATTTTTATTCAAAATAGAAAAAATAATCAAATTACGATTACTACGGCAAAGGAAGGTTATCAATATTTGGAAAAGGAAACAGGGGATCGATTTATTGTTTTAATTAATGGGCATCGTTATCAAGGGCAGGCGGGGCAGGCAGATTATAGTATTGGCACTTTTAGTGAATATGGGGTGCGTATTCAACGTCTTAATTTAAATAAAAGTGCCAATGCAAAACGTAAAACAAAATCTTCTCGCTATTTATATGATTCTGATAATATTCGTGATAAGGCGGCTTTGCAATGGCGTTTAACGTTACCTTTATCGGTTTTAACTTATGCTTTATTGTGTATTCCTTTAAGTAAAAGCCGCCCACGGGAAGGAATTTATGGGCGGTTATTTATGGCGGTGTTAAGTTATTTTATTTATATTAATATTTCTAAAGTGGCTCAAACATGGATGATTCAAGGTAAAACGCCTGAAATTTTAGGTATGTGGTGGATTCCCGTCCTCTTTTCAATTATTGCGCTGTTTTTTATTCAACGCAGCCATCGAATGCGGAAAATTAAGAAGGTGCGTAAATGAGATTATTAGATCGTTATTTAATTAATCGAATTTTACTTAATAGTTTTATCGCGGCTTTTGTTACTTTAACTTTACTGAGTTTTTTAACTTTTATTGGAGAGTTAGAAAGAGTGGGAGAGGGTAATTACCAAACAAAGGATGCTTTTCTTTTTTCTTTATTATCCATGTTTCATTATTCTTTTGAAATGTTACCCGTTGCCGCTCTTTTAGGAAGTTTAACGGCTTTAGGCTCGATGGCGGGGGCTTCTGAATTAACCGCCATTCGATCTGCTGGAATTTCAATTTCGCGTTTAATGTTCACTATTTTTAAAGCTTATTTGGTTATTTTATTGTTATTTTTTGTGGTGGGCGATTTTATTGCGCCCATTGCGGAAAAAAAGGCAATGACTTTGCGGGCTGAAAAATTAAAAAATCAAGTGACTTTTCAAACTCAATATGGGTTTTGGGCACGAGATGGCTTATCTTTTATTAATATTCAAAATATTTTACCGGGTGAGCAACTTGCTGATATTCATATTTATGAATTTAATGAAGCGCGAGAATTATTAACCACCACTTATGCTAAACAAGCGGTTTTTAATGGTCAAAATTGGCAATTACAGGAAATTAAAAAAAGTTTTATTGATGAACAAGGGGTTAAAACGGAATATATTCAGTCTGCTCAATGGGATTCTTTTATTGAACCTAATTTAATGGGTTATTTTACAGTTAAACCAACGATGTTACCCATGTGGAATTTATATAAATATGTTGATTTTTTACATCGTAATAACCAAAAATCAACGGCTTATGAAATTGCTTTTTGGTCAAAGTTATTAACCCCTATCGCAACGTTTTTTATGATGTTATTGGCTTTGCCTTTTGTATTGGGGAATTTACGCTCAGTAGGAATTAGCCAACGAATTATGGTGGGGATGTTGGCGGGAACCAGTTTTTATTTAGTCAATCGGCTATTTGCTTATGCGTCGGTTATTTATAATATCCATCCTTTTTTAGCTTCCTTTTTTCCGATTGTACTTTTTGTGAGCGGCAGTATTTGGCTGATTCGGCGGCAGCGTTAAAGCTAATTACCAAATTAATTTAGCATCTAAAACTTGAAAAATTGTTTTCCAATTTTTTTGAGAAGTATTAATTAAATCAAAACAAATTTCAATATCAAAATAAGATTTATTAAATTGTTTTTCTGGTACCTTGACAAGAAAAGTGGTTACTTTATTTTTTTTTTGTGGAAGATAGAATGAAAAGCTCCCTAAATATTCTTTTTTTTCTTTGGGCATAGAATAAACATTGATAATACCATGTTCATTTGGATAAAATTCTTTTTGTTGTAATGTAATCTCAATAACTAAATCAGCAGGTAATTTTGTTGCTACATGAGGTGAAAAAAAACGTAAAATAACATTTTTTTTCGAACTAATTATAGGATTATTGATAAATTCAACAGGTTTTAACAAAATATTTTCTTTATTTTCGGTGGCATGTAATATATTTATATTTAATATTATGCTAAGAAATATAATTAAATAATTTTTCATTTAATATAAAAACCTGTTTTATTATCATGATTAAAGGAAGTTTAAACTCTAAGGATTTCAACACTTCCTACTTTAAATTTGGCATCTTTTGGACTATTATCATTAATAACAAGCGGCATAAGTTGAATATTTAATTCCGATTCTTGGAGTAAAAGTCCTTCATTTGTAAGATAACGGACTGCATCAGTAATATCAATAATAAATTCTCCCCCCATTTTCATATCTTTCATTGGTTGACCAAAGAAAGCAAAAGAACCCGCATAATGTTTGTCTGTACTAGGAATTTCTGGTGTTAAATAAGGACAGTTAATAAAAACATTAACAATTATTCTGGTTTTATCTTCTTTTGGATAAGAAACATTTTTTAAGATTGCTAAAATTCGACTAGCCTCAATTGCAGTTCGAGGATGAGATAGAAAATTAGTGGCTTTAAAATGCCTATTTTGAAAAAGATTTTCTATTAATTCAGGTGTTTTTACACGTAATTGAGTTACAACATTGACACTAGAAACTTCCGTATTTTTGATAGATCCTAATTTTTTTTCTGTGGATAAATTAGTGGATAATGCTTTATTTTCAGGAAAATTCACATTAAACATACTCATGGGTAAAGTATCAAGTGAATCGTAGGTAAAGCCTAAAGCATTATAATCATGAGTATCCGTTGCTTTAACATTAACAGCTTTACCTGTTGCATCGAAAAATTGTTGGTCATAGACCATTGGATTATCGGTTGTGATATTTCCTGCCGCTTGCCATTCAGCCCATATTCGATCAACATTACAATGATGTAGCCAGAAAATAGGATCAAGAGAGGATAATCCATCAACCATGTGTCCATTTTGTTCCCCTGTTAATACATGTCCTGTATTATGAGGACTGCCTTCTAATTGTCTATGAAATTGATCATAGCTTGTTAAGCTTTTAATATCATTAATCACTTGTTCACTAAAAATTTCTGAGAATCTGGGATCTGAAGCTAATCCTTTGGTTGCTGTGAGGTTACGAGTTCCAACAGTTGTAATTATTCCCCAATCACTTCGAGTGGGTTCGACTGGAGTATAATTTGACTCATCTTCAAGAAATTCAACATTTAATGAGTTTTTGCCAAAAAAAGGTTTTGGAATTAATCCCTGATTATTTGACCAATTCCAATAAGGTAAGGCAAAATTAGCATCTCCAATCATTTCTGCACAAATAGATTCAAAATATGTGATATAAAAACGGTGCCATTCTAAAAAATCTGCCATTCCATGAGGGCAATGTTGCACATGGATAATGGCTTGATTTCTCCAATTTCTGGGATCTGTATCAGGTAACTTATGCATTTTCTTTATTGCAAGTGCATATTTTGCAAAAAAAGGATCATCTGGATGCATTTTTGTAACATCTCTACGTACTTTAACCGTGGTTGCTGCTTTTGCTTGAAAAGTTAGAAATGGGGCTGAAATAGCAGTAAGAACTGCACCTTGTAGTAATTTTCTTCTGGTAATCATTTTAATTATCCTGACATAAAATTTAAGTTAAATCATGATTTTTATCATCGTAACATCAAGTATAGTTAATTTTCATAATTTGCCAAGGTTTTTAATAAACCAATACAATAAATAATTATTTAAATTGTTTTTCTACAATGGCAATTAAAAATAATACGGGAAAGCCTAATAACGTCGTAAATAAGAAGAATTGGGAATAACCAAAGGTATCCACTAAGGCTCCTGAATAACCGCCTAATATTTTGGGTAATAAAGTCATTAAAGAGCTAAAAATAGCATATTGAATGGCGGTAAATGAAATATTGGTTAGTTGTGATAAAAAGGCAACAAAGGCGGCACTGGCTAGTCCCGCAGATAAATTATCAGCTGAAATAACAAAATATAATAGTGGTAAATTATGTCCTGCTTGGGCTAATAACATAAATAATAAATTGGTTAAGGCGGATAATAAGGCACCCACAAAAAGAATTTTTATAACACCATAACGTAAGGATAAAAGACCACCTAAAAATCCGCCTGCAATACTCATTAATAAACCAAATGTTTTAACAACGGTGGCAATTTCAGGTTTAGTAAAACCTAAATCTTGATAAAACACATTAGAAATAACCCCTAATACAATATCAGATATTCGATATAGTCCAATCAGGGTTAATAATAACAAAGCAAGTTGTAAACCATAACGATTAAAAAAATCTTTAATGGGATTAAAATAAGTTTCATCTAACATTGATTTTTTTGCAATCCCTAAAAAGATAATGCCTTTAGCAACTAAATAAGCCATAAAAATAGCACTAGATAAACGTAAGACACCTGTCATAAAAGTGGCAATATAAGGGCTGGAAAAGACTTTTTTTACCACTAAGTACCAATCACTGGTTAAATAAAAAGTGGTGATAAAGGCTAAAATAGCAAAAATAAAGAGTACTAAAAAACCAAGATAAGTGGCAGCCGATTTTTTACGTTTTTTATTGACTTTTGACTTGGGTTCTTTAATGGTTAAGGTGGTTATAATACCAATTAACATTACGGCAGCCATAATAAGATAGGTATATTGCCATGCTTGATAATTATAATGGGCTTTGGTAGAACCAAAATAATAAGCTAAATATAATGCGCCCGCACCTGATACTAACATGGCAACTCGATAACCTGCAATATAACTGGCGGACATTAATGCTTGTAACTCTGATTTTGCCGATTCTATGCGGTACGCATCAATAACAATATCTTGAGTGGCGGAAGAAAAACCGAGTAATACGGCTGCCAATGCCATGATTGTTAAACTATATTCATGACTAACAGGATTGGTCATTGCCATAATTATAATAGAAATAATAATCAGACATTGGGCTAATAAGATCCAACTGCGTCGTTGTCCTAACCATTTTGTTAAATAAGGGATGGGCAGTTGATCAACTAAAGGCGCCCAAACAAATTTAAACGAATAACCCAAAGCTGCCCAGCTAAATAAAGTAACGGCAGAACGTTCAATCCCCGCTTCCCGTAACCAAAGCCCTAAAGAGGAAAAAATAAGTAAGATTGGAATTCCTGCTGAAAAACCAAGGAAGAAAAGATTAATAACGGGGAGGCGAATTTTAATCCAATTATGTTTTACCATTGAAATTATTTTACAATAAACTAAAAATGCTATTTTACCCGATATTATGAAACCTTTTATTACTAAAATTACCGATGAAATATATACAATAAG
>Ga0256847_1001458_pt1 | contig 12094 bp, 6 predicted proteins | sample TeddybearmetaG_FD_189099 | JGI IMG/M metagenome (GOLD analysis project Ga0256847, IMG submission 189099) | Hydrothermal vent microbial communities from East Pacific Rise, Pacific Ocean - Teddybear | ecosystem: Environmental > Aquatic > Marine > Hydrothermal vents | place: Pacific Ocean: East... | reverse complement strand
GCTAAGGGTAGTTCTTGCGCGCCAGTATTTAGTGCCCAGGCACCAAAATAAGCATTGGAACGAGCCAGGGTGTTTTTGACATACATGTCGGCAAGCTTGTGTTTGATGGCTTGATAGGAGGCTATGGGGCGACCAAAAGCATAACGTCCCATGGCATAATTTTTGGCCATCTCTAGGCAAGCTTCGGACCCACCCAATTGCTCCCAAGCAAACAACACAGCCGCGCCATCTAGAAGGCGCGTGAGCTGTGTCCAGCCAGTACCCTCAGTACCCAACAACTGTACCTGCGCATCGTTGAACGTCACGGTGGCATGATTGCACGCCGGGTCCACAGTTTTCAAAGGCTCACAAGTTACCCCCGCCTGATCCATGGGCACTAAATACAGTGAAGCGCCATCACCAGATTCACAGCGCGCCGCTACTACCATGACCTGAGAAATTTCCGCGTCGGCAACCACCGTCTTGGTGCCGGATAATTTACCATCCTTCACCGAGGTCGCTAGTTGTTGCGCAGATGCTTGACCGGCACCTTCTGCATAGGCAAAGCAACCTATCACCTCGCCTGCAGCGAGTTTTGGCAACCACTCACCCTTTTGGTCTTCATTCCCCGCGGCCAATATGGCTTCGGTGGCGAGGTATACAGAAGAAGCGAAGGGTACCGGCGCACAGGCCCGCCCCAGTTCTTCCGCAATCACCACCAACTCAAGATAGCTTAAACCAAGGCCACCATACTCTTCAGGGATAACAACAGCAGTCCAACCCATTTCAACAATTTTTAACCAAAGCTCCTGGGCATACAGTTCTTCCCCGTCTAAAATTCCGCGCACTACGGCCGGCGCACAGTTGTCTGTTAAGAAGCCTCGGGCTTGATCTCGCAGTAAGTTCTGCTCTTCCCCAAATTCGAAGTTCATGTCTTTTCCATTTAGAATTTTTCGGTACACAGATTTTGCACAGATTTGAAGAATAATCGAGCCCTGATATTTTCCTCAGAATTTGTTAGCACTATCTTTTGGGTGACTAGACCGCCTTAAATGCCTAAAAAAAATTTGCTAGTATCTTGGCTCATCACCTGATTGAGATAACGATGACAGACTTCTTGCGCACAGCGGATGAACACTTCCACCAAGTCATTGATTTCGACTACACGCCGCACTACCACAACTGGCAAGATCTGCGCATGCACTACGTAGATGAAGGGCCGCGCGATGGCCCGGTTATGCTACTAATGCATGGTATGCCGACCTGGTCTTACTTATACCGAGATATTATCCCGCTGCTAGTGGACGCTGGTTATCGTTGTATTGCGCCGGACCACATGGGTTTCGGACGCTCAGATAAACCCACCGATATACACTGGTATACGATTGCGCGTCATACAGAAATTCTCAGCACCCTCATTCGAAAGCTAGACCTCAAAGACGTCACCTTGGTCTGCCAAGATTGGGGTGGCCCAACCGGACTCGCCCAATCGGTCTACACACCAGACCGATTTTCACGGCTGATCATCATGAATACGTGGCTACATCATGAGGACTACACGTACTCAGGCGCGATTGAGAACTGGAATCAAAACTGGCACGAAGGTGGTCGATTTCATGTAGAGCGCCCGAATGTTGCACTTTTAGTGGTTCTGAGCGCGGGACTTGCCGGACCAGATGTCGTCTTCCCGTGCTTGGCTGACGGTAGCCAGCCAGATTTCGTCGGACCGGCACTAGAAATGTATAAAGGATTTTCTGCACCCTACCAGGGCCTCGCCGACTCTGCGTTCAACGGATACCGTCGGTTTCCACTGTCAATTCCGCTAGATAGTTATAGCAATGGCAATGCTGCCGCTCAATCGCACCATTATGAAACGCTGCTGAACTGGCCGAAGCCCGCGCATTTTATTTGGGGTTGCGACGACGATATATTCACCGAAGCCTGGGGACGTACGTGGGCAAAGCGTATGAAGGCCTCGTTTACCCCTATTGAAGGCGCCGGGCATTTTTTACAGAACACGCACGGCAATGAAGTTGCGCGCATCATCTTAGAAAAAATTGCCGAGGAAAACTCAGCAGGCCAATGAAAGACAACATCACAGGTGGTGGCCTTAAGAAGGTTCTATATACCCTAAAACTCGCCCAAAAAACGGGCCTGAGATCAACCGCAAAAGCGCTAAACAGCCGTAACACCTGCAAAACCTGTGGCCTCGGTATGGGCGGTCAACGCGGAGGCATGACCAATGAATTAGGAGAGTTTCCGTCGGTATGCAACAAAAGTGTGCAGGCGCAATCAACAGACCTACAACCTCCCATACCGCTGGAGGTATTCAATCACGACCTGCATGACCTTAAGGAGCTTGACGAAAGCGAACTAGCGAAACTTGGGCGCCTCACTACACCAATCTACAAAGCTGCGGGGGCATTGGGCTACACGCCCGTATCTTGGCAAGAAGCCGCTAGCATCAGCGCGAAAGCCTTTCGGAACAGTCAACCGGAGCGAACGTTCTTCTACTCATCAGGTCGCTCTTCCAATGAAGCCGGTTTCATTTTGCAGCTTCTAGCGCGCATATACGGCACTAATAACGTCAGCAATTGCTCCTACTACTGCCATCAAGCCACCAGCGAAGGATTAGGCCAGAGTATCGGCCACGGTACAGCCACGGTTGAGCTCGAAGATTTATCGTCTTGTGACTTTATAATGTTGTTGGGCGCCAATCCCGCATCGAACCACCCAAGGTTTATTTACAAGCTTCAAGCTTGCCGCGAACGTGGTGGCGAAGTTGTCATCGTAAACCCGGCCAAAGAACCAGGCTTAGTCCGCTTTGCCATGCCTAAAAGTGCACGCTCTTTGCTCATCGGCGGTTCACCCATTGCGACTGAATACCTGCAACCCAATATTGGCGGTGATCTTGCGCTGCTGCGTGGTATTGCTAAAGCCGTTATCGAACAAGACGGCTGCGCTAAAGCATTTTTGGCAGCGCATACGGACGATGCACAGGTCTATATAGACGCTGTAAAGAATACGAGTTGGCAAGAGATTGCTGAAGCATGTGGCATTGGCTGTGATGAAATACAACGCGTCGCGCAGAAGTACTGCCAGGCCAAACATGCAGTCTTCGCCTGGGGAATGGGCATTACCCACCATAAGCATGGCGTAGACAACGTCGAAGAAATTGCCAATCTTGCCTTGCTCCGCGGCATGATTGGTCGTCCATACTCCGGCCTTTTACCACTGCGCGGGCACAGTAACGTACAGGGGATTGGCACAATTGGCGTCAAACCCGTCCTCAGCAGTGAGGTTTTCGAAGCCATAGAAAAACATTTCGACGTAGAACTGCCAACCAAGGTGGGCATGGACACGATGGCTTGCCTTGAAGCCGCAGATCGTGGCGAGATTGACGCTGCCCTACTCATGGGTGGCAATTTGTACAGTGCAACTCCGAACAGTACCTGGGCGAAATCAGCACTCGACCGTATAGGCTTTACACTTTGTCTAACCACAACATTGAACCGCACTCACTTATATGGGCTCGACAATAGTAGCGCCCTAGTACTTCCTGTTAAGGCGCGCGATGAAGAACATCAGGCGACGACCCAAGAATCGATGTTTAACTACATCCGCCTTTCCGATGGCGGCATCCATCGTCACGACGGGGCGCGTAGTGAAGTTGATATTCTAATTGAACTGGCCAGTCAATTAGTTGATGTAGCCAAATTTGATTTTAAACAATTCCACCAACACAAGAGTATCCGTGCAGCAATTGCTGCGACCGTGCCTGGTCTTGAACAGTTGGCCAGCATAGACGTCGCCAAACGCGAGTTTCATGTCAACAATCGAATTTTACATAGCCCAGTTTTCAACACCACTTCTGGTCGCGCACGCTTTAATGTCAACCCTATACCAACACTGTCCACGAACCGCCCCTACACCCTTGCCAGCGTGCGCAGCGAAGGGCAATTTAATACGATCATTTACGAACAAGCCGACACCTACCGAGGCGCCACAATCCGTGAGTGCCTATTCATCAACGCGGCCGACCTAGCATCACTAGGCATTAAAGATGGCGACCTCGTTGACGTCCACTCTGACACAGGCAGCTTGTTAGGGTATCAAGCAATTTTATTTGATCTACCACGGAGCAATGTACTCGCATATTTCCCAGAAGCTAATATATTAATCTCTACTGATCGAGATGAGCGCAGTAAAACGCCAGCCTTCAAATCAGTATCGGTGAGTATTGTGGCTTCTAAGACCGCCAATTAGTGGCTCTAAGACCTTACAAACGCTATTATTGCTGGCCTGTTGTGAAAAGACCCATAGGGAATCTCTGTGCAAGACATCATCACCAAATTACAAGAAAAACAACAAGCCGCCATGCTCGGTGGGGGTGAACACCGAATAGAGCAGCAACATAAAAAAGGTAAGCTCACCGCGCGCGAACGCCTAGCCATACTATTAGACGAGCACAGCTTCGAAGAATGGGACAAGTTTGTCGAACACCGCTCCCATGATTTTGGCATGGAGCATCAGAAAATACCTGGCGATGGTGTCATCACGGGTTACGGTACAATCAACGGGCGATTGGTCTTCGTGTTCAGCCAAGACTTCACGGTTTTTGGTGGCGCTTTATCAGAAGCCCATGCAGAAAAAATCTGCAAAATTATGGACCAAGCCATGAAAGTGGGCGCGCCGGTTATCGGCTTGAACGACTCTGGCGGGGCCAGAATTCAAGAAGGCGTGGCCTCGCTGGGCGGTTATGCTGAAATCTTTCAGCGCAATGTGCTCGCGTCAGGAGTCGTACCACAGTTATCCGTAGTTATGGGGCCTTCTGCTGGCGGTGCCGTGTACTCCCCGGCCATGACCGATTTTATTTTTATGGTGGAAGATTCGGCCTATATGTTCGTCACCGGCCCAGATGTCGTAAAGACTGTCACCCACGAAGTAGTCACGCCTGAAGAGCTCGGCGGCGCAAGTGTGCACACCCGCAAATCTGGTGTCGCAGACCTCTCCTTCGAAAACGATATAGAAGCACTCTTACGCACGCGGGAATTTTTTGATTTTCTACCCGCTAACAATCGAGAAAAGCCACCCCGATGGCCAACTGAAGACCCAGCGTCTCGGGTAGAAGTGTCTTTGGATACGTTGATACCAAGCGATGCCAGCAAACCTTACGACATAAAGGAAGTGATTCGTAAAGTTGCCGACGAAGCTGGCTTTTTCGAAGTACAGACCGAATACGCACAAAATATTGTGATCGGTTATATACGTCTGCAAGGCACAACAATAGGTGTTGTCGCCAATCAGCCAATGGTGTTGGCTGGCTGTTTAGATATTGATTCGTCCAAGAAAGGCGCTCGCTTTGTACGATTTTGCGACGCGTTCAACATTCCTATTTTGACCCTCGTCGATGTACCTGGCTTTATGCCCGGAACCGTCCAAGAGTATGGCGGCATCATTAAGAATGGCGCCAAATTACTCTACGCCTACGCCGAATGTACGGTCCCGAAGGTGACACTCATTACTCGTAAAGCCTACGGAGGCGCTTACGACGTTATGGCTTCCAAGCATCTACGCGGAGACGTCAACCTCGCCTGGCCAAGCGCCGAAATTGCTGTCATGGGCGCAAAAGGCGCTGTTGAAATCATTTTTCGTAAAGAACTCGGTGACAATGAAGGCATTCAAAAGCGTACCGATGAGTATCAAGAATTATTCGCCAACCCATTCGTGGCTGCCAGCCGCGGCTATGTGGATGATGTAATCATGCCACGTGAAACGCGAGAGCGAGTCTGTCGTTCTTTTGCCATGTTGCGCGATAAAAAATTAGAAAATCCCTGGCGCAAGCACGGCAACATCCCGCTTTAGCGTCAAACAAGGTAGACCACATGTTCGATAAGATTCTGATAGCTAATCGCGGCGAAATTGCTTGCCGTGTCATCAAAACCGCCCGCCGGATGGGTATAAAAACCGTCGCTGTCTATTCAGAGGCCGACAGCCGCGCCCTGCATACTCGCATGGCAGATGAAGCTGTGCACATAGGCCCATCCCCCTCGGCCGAAAGTTATCTACGTATAGACAAAATTGTACAAGCCTGTAAAGACACTGGCGCCCAGGCAGTTCACCCGGGCTATGGCTTCTTGTCTGAGAACGCAGACTTTTGTGCAGCGCTCGACGCAGCGGGCATTACGTTTATTGGCCCTGGTGTCAAAGCGATTAACAGCATGGGTGACAAGATCACCTCAAAAATTCTCGCTCAAGAGGCTGGCGTAAATACTATTCCGGGTTATACGGATGTGATTGACGGCGCCGATCACGCCGTCAAAATTGCCAACGATGTTGGTTATCCGGTCATGCTCAAAGCCAGTGCAGGCGGTGGTGGCAAGGGCATGCGTGTAGTGCGCAACGACGATGAATGTCGAAATGGTTTTGAACAAGCCTCTAACGAGGCGCGCACTAGTTTTGGTGATGATCGAGTTTTTGCCGAGAAATACATTGAAGAACCTCGCCACATAGAAATTCAGGTCCTAGCTGACAAGCACGGCAACGGCATCTACTTAGGCGAGCGTGAATGCTCAATACAACGGCGCCATCAAAAAGTAATCGAAGAAGCACCTTCACCGTTCTTGGATGAAGCCACGCGCAAAGCCATGGGAGAACAATCAATTGCTTTGGCAGCGGCTGTAGATTATAGCTCGGCAGGAACCGTTGAATTTATTGTTGACGCAAACATGAACTTCTTCTTCTTAGAAATGAACACACGATTGCAAGTTGAGCATCCCGTGACCGAGTTTGTCACAGGCCAAGATTTAGTTGAGCATATGATTCGTATCGCCGACGGTGAACCATTGAGCCTACGTCAGGCCGATGTAAAACTGACTGGTTGGGCTATGGAAACGCGTGTTTATGCCGAGGATCCATTTCGTAACTTCTTACCGTCAATTGGCCGATTAGTAAACTACCGCGCCCCAACAGAAACCGACAATGTGCGTGTTGACACTGGCATTGAAGAAGGCAGTGAAGTTTCTATGTTCTACGACCCCATGATTGCCAAGCTAGTGACTTATGGTGAAAACCGCGCTGAAGCGATCGAACACATGGCGCAAGCTCTGGATGCATATTACATTCGTGGTGTTAGTCACAACATAAGCTTTTTGAATGCTCTCATTGTGCATCCTCGGTTTGCAGAAGGTCGCCTAACCACCAACTTCATTGCCGAAGAATATCCAGATGGTTTTCACGCAACCGACGTGCCGCAAAGTGACCCGGCGATTCCAGTAGTAGTGGCAATGGTCATACACACAAGGCAAGCAGAACGGTCCGCACAAATTAGCGGCCAAACACATCGATTTGAGCCTAAGGTTCGTAATGAGTGGGTAGTTATAGCAAACAAAGCCCGCTTCGAAGTCACCATAGATGCAGTAGAACACGGCTACGAGGTTACCCATAACAGTAAAGTTTATCGAATCAACACAGACTGGCAGATTGGCCAAGCGCTGGTTAAGGCAGACATTAACGGGCGAGCAGTTACCGTACAGCTCGACACCTACAAGGCGGGGTATCGCGCATTCTATCAGGGTGCAGAAACCGAACTGTTGGTTCTGACACCCCAAACTGCCGCCCTAACCAAATATATGCTTGAGAAAGAGCCACCTGATTTATCCAAATTTTTACTTTCACCCATGCCCGGATTGTTGGTTCGACTCACTGTAGTAGAAGGTGATGAGATTCAGGCAGGCGAAGAATTAGCAGTCGTGGAGGCCATGAAGATGGAAAATAGCCTCCGTGCAGAAGTAGACTGTGTCGTTGCCAAAGTGCTCGCCGTACAGGGTGACTCTTTGATGGTTGATCAACCTATTCTCGAGTTTGAATAAACCTTCCTCACGCCCCTTCCTCACGTAATAGATAGACAACCGTGAAATATCCCGGTTGCTCTAAACCTGAGCAACCGTTGACGGCTTCTTACCAACTTCTTCTAGTTCAATCAAAGTGCCGCAAAAATCTTTTGGATGGAGGAATACCACCGGCAAACCGTGTGCACCACTTTTTGGCTGACCGTCTCCCAAGACACGTGCGCCTTTTGCTTCTAGCTGCGCGATGGCAGCATGGATATCCGTGACGTCGTAACACACGTGGTGCATACCGCCACTTGGATTGTTATCGAGAAATTTTTGTATCGGTGAGTTTTCGCCCAACGGATGCAGCAACTCAATTTTTGTATTCGGCAGTTCGACAAATACAGTGGTAACACCTTGCTCAGGCAACGGTTGAGGTGCTGTGACCAAACCACCCAAAGTATCCCGGTAAAGTGCTGAGGCACTGGCTAAATCTGGCACAACGATGGCAACGTGGTTAAGGCGTCCGATCATTAGTATTTCCTATATATTTCAGATAGAGACTCTATCTTATTGATTTAATTATTTATTTTTTCCGGGAATCAGCTTTAAGATTTGCGTAGCGGTGTTTGGAATATTACTTCCAGGACCAAAGATGGCATGCACACCGGCATCATAAAGTGCTTGATAATCTTGCCGAGGAATGACTCCTCCAACCACCACTACGACATCATTTAAACCTTCTGCGTGAAGCAGCTCAATCATCTCAGGCACCAGCGTCTTGTGACCACCGGCAAGCGTCGACACGCCAACCACTTGCACACCTTCGGTCTTGGCCTGTTGTGCAGCCTCACTAGGTGTCTGAAATAATGGCCCCATGGACACATCGAAGCCGAAGTCAGTGAACGCATTTGAGATGACTTTAGCACCTCGATCGTGTCCATCTTGACCCATTTTAACCACCAATATACTCGGTGCGTGGCCTTCGATATCTGTAAATATTTTGACCTCGTCGCGCACCTTTGTAAAAGCAGGATCGTCCCCATAGCTTTCTGCATAAACCCCGGGCGTCATTTTCGCGATCGGTTCGTGGCGTCGATATACTTTTTCCAGAGCGTAGGAAATTTCACCGACAGTGGCGCGCTGACGCGTAGCTTCAATGGCAAGTTCAAATACATTTCCAGACTTATCTCGTGCGGCTTGGGTAAGCGCATCCATGGATGCTTGCACCTTGGATTCATCTCGGCTGTTACGAATTTCAGTCAAACGACGAAGTTGAGCTTCGCGTACTTTGCGGTTGTCTATCGCCAATACTTCTAACTCACTGTCTTCTTTTTCGAGTTGATATTTGTTGACCCCAACAATGACATCTTCACCCTGCTCAATGCGCGCTTGTCGTTGCGCCGCGGCTTCCTCGATACGTTGTTTTGGCATGCCGGATACTACGGCCTTGGTCATACCGCCAAGATCTTCCACTTCTTGAATGAGCTTACGTGCATGCGTAACAATCGAATTAGTTAAGCTCTCGATGTAGTAGCTACCACCCAACGGATCAATGGTGCGCGTGATTTGGCTTTCTTCAGCCAAAATAATCTGCGTGTTACGGGCGATTCTGGCCGAAAATGGCGTTGGCAATGCGATGGCTTCATCAAGCGCGTTGGTATGCAGGCTCTGCGTACCACCTAGCACCGCCGCCATAGCTTCGATGGTTGTGCGAACGACATTGTTATAAGGGTCTTGTTCTTGCAGTGACACACCGGATGTCTGGCAATGGGTACGCAACATCAATGAAGCCGGATTTTGTGGGTTAAATTGTCCCATCAACTCATGCCATAAAATGCGTGCGGCTCTGAGCTTGGCTATTTCCATAAAAAAGTTCATGCCAATGCAGAAAAAAAACGACAAGCGGGGTGCGAATTTGTCCACTTCCTGCCCGGTGGCGATGGCGGCACGGACATACTCAATACCATCTGCCAACGTGAAGGCTACCTCCTGTACGGCATTGGCACCCGCTTCCTGCATATGATAGCCGGAGATTGAAATGGAATTAAAACGCGGCATATGTTCGGCTGTATAGCCAATAATGTCCGCAATGATGCGCATACTAGGTTCAGGCGGATAAATGAACGTATTGCGCACCATAAACTCTTTCAAGATGTCGTTTTGAATCGTGCCGCTCAAGTCTTTCTGCGCGACGCCCTGCTCTTCTGCTGCCACCACATAGCCAGCAAGCACTGGTAATACGGCACCATTCATCGTCATAGAAACCGACATCTCATCCAACGGTATACCGTTGAACAAGATCTTCATATCTTCAACGGAATCTATCGCAACACCAGCCATCCCCACGTCCCCTGCTACACGAGGGTGATCTGAGTCAAAGCCTCGGTGTGTTGCTAGGTCAAATGCGACCGAGAGGCCTTTCTGTCCAGCCGCGAGGTTTTGACGATAAAACGCATTGGATTCTTCCGCGGTAGAAAAGCCAGCATATTGTCGAATTGTCCATGCTCGGTTGGCATACATTGTGGAACGTGGACCGCGTACGAAAGGTGCCGCCCCGGGAAAGCTCTCAACATGCGCAATGTCGTCTAAATCCGCCTGGGTATAAAGGGGTTTAATAGGAATCCCTTCGGGGCTAAGCCAAGTCAGGTCTTCAAGCGGTTTGCCTCTAAGCTCACCTTTGGCTCGAGCAGCCCAGTCATTCAACCCAGACCCCTTGTCATCGGCCATATCGTCTACACCTTCCCTCTACAAAGCAATCTAGTATAACTGGGATGACCAAATGGAGGTACCTCGAGGAGGAAAATATTTATAACCGGTATTAAGTTATATCAAGCTAAGCTATTCAGGTCGATGCCACCGCACAGCAGTATTTGCGTCAACACGGCCTGGTGCAATGACACCAAATGACTTGCAAATACAATTTAGACCCACATAATCGGCGTTACTAAGGGCAACACACAAAGGAGGTGATCAGTGATATCTATTGCGAGTTTCGGGGGTCAGCTTTTGTAGTTGATCCTACAACGAGCAAGAAGGGTCGGTTATGACATGAGTCATCTACCGGCCCTTTTTTTTGCTCTCTTTTTATGCCATCTCGAAACGTATCGGTAGGCTCTTTAGGCCGCCGACAAAGGTGGATTGCATATACGTCGGCTCGCCCGCCAATTCAATAGTCTTCACCCGAGATAGCAGTGCCTTAAAAAGTGCAGAAATTTCCATTCGTGCAAGATGTTGGCCTAAACAAACATGCGCCCCCGTACCAAAAGCCATGTGCTTTGGCCCTTGGCGATCCACGCGAAATTCAAAAGGGTCTATAAATGTGTCTTCGTCTCTATTCGCCGATGGATACCAAAGAATGGCCGACTCCCCTGCTTTGATGGTCTGGCCACCAAGCTCAAAGTCTTGCACTGCGGTACGCATAAAGTGACGCACTGGACTGGTCCAGCGGATCATTTCATCTACCGCGCTTGGCAAATATTTATCAGGGTCGCTGCGCAATAAAGCCATTTGTTCAGGATTATTTAACAGCGCGAGCAGGCCACCAGAACTCGATGAGCTGGTTGTGTCATGGCCAGCCGTTGCAATAATAATGTAATACCCATTACTTTCGAGTTGCGGTAGCGGCGCGCCATCGAGCTCTGCATTCGCGATCAAGGACGCAACATCATCTGTTGGTTTTAGGCGACGCGCAGCGGTCAATTTTTGAAAGTACTCCTCAAAATCTTTGACCACCTGCATAAATTCAGTCATCTCAAACGACCGCGTCGTGTCTGGATCCGTGCTACCAAACAACTCTTGGGTCAGCTTTAGCATGAGCGGCTCATCTTCTTCGGGCACACCCAGAATCGACATGACGACACGTAGCGGATACCACACAGCCACATCCTTTACAAAATCGCATTCACCGCCCCTCTCGGACAACCTGTCAATGTACTCATTGGCAAGCTCATCAATCCGAGCTTGTAATTTTCTTAAATTGCCACCCATAAACCAACCTTGCGTGAGGCGGCGGTATTTCGTGTGGTCGGGGTCGTCCATTTGAACTAATGACCGAACCAAATGTTTGCGTCCGGTTAACTGTTGCACAATGGCTTGGGTCATTTGTGGACCAAGTACCGGCCGGGGATCATTCACAAATACCTTTTTATTGAGCTCTATTTCCTTGACGTGATCATAGCGGGTGACATTCCAGAATGGCTCAAAACCTTCTGGCGAGAGTTTCGTCAGGGGTGCATGTTCGCGTAACCACGAAAATTGCCTATGTACCCACGCCTCACTGG
>Ga0256847_1001457_pt1 | contig 12097 bp, 11 predicted proteins | sample TeddybearmetaG_FD_189099 | JGI IMG/M metagenome (GOLD analysis project Ga0256847, IMG submission 189099) | Hydrothermal vent microbial communities from East Pacific Rise, Pacific Ocean - Teddybear | ecosystem: Environmental > Aquatic > Marine > Hydrothermal vents | place: Pacific Ocean: East... | reverse complement strand
GGGCTGTTGGTAGGCCATGGATGTTTCAATTGATGAAAAACTACATGAATGGCACAGGAGAATCGGTGGTTACCTCTTCTTTGGTTCAAGAAGTGGTGTTAGAGCATTTTGATCAAATGATAGCCCACTATGGAGAGCATGGTGCTTTAATCTTTAGAAAACATCTACATACCTATTCTAAGGCTGGGTATCAAGGTGCTTCAAGATTTAGAGATTTGGTAAATAGAATTGAAAATGTCTCTGAAATGAGAGAGGTTACAAAAGAGTTTTTTTCTCAGGAGTATATTTTATAACATACACCTAAGATAGAGTTATATCTTATTAAGCTCAGTCAAAATTTTGACAGCTGATCTATCTATAACCATTTTTGCTAAAGGTACATTTCCATTGTCTTTAAAAATACTAAAAAATGTTAAATTCATACTTTCATCAATACCCTCTACACTCTTAATCAAGAAAACATGTCCATCAGTGGTTCTGGCTTCTAGCATATTTGTTGAGCTAAATCCAATATCAATGGATGATTCAGAAATTTCTAAAAAAGCATCATTAAAAACACTGGCTGAATAAGCAATATCACTGTTTGTTCCCTCTTCATCCAAGTAGAGTGTCTCCCCACCTTTACTTAAAATAGCTGCTCCAAGGTAACCTTTCACCCCTTTCAACTTTTTCATCTGTATTGTAAAATCTAACATATATTACTCCTTTTATTTTAATTTTAATTCGTTTGAATGTCGAGCATGGTTTGGTTAAAGCCTTTATCTTGAACAATATCCATTAATACTTTTTCAGAGGCTTCTACTCCATCAGATTTTTCAACTTCTAAGAGTGTACTATAGAGTGGTTCAATGGTTTCTCTTGCATGTTGACTCATGGTTTTACGGGTTGAAACATAGTTTCTTAAACTTCCATCAGGATTAAAGGCAGGTCTGACATAGGCCAATACCCAATAAAATGAGCCATCTTTTGTCATATTTCTAACAAAAGCATGAACTTCTTTTCCTTGTTGTAGTTGATTCCATAGATATTTAAAAATAACTTTAGGCATCTTTGGATGCCGTAAAATAGAGTGTGGAGCATAGCTTAACTCTTTTTTTGAATATCCTGAAAGTTTATAAAAAATTGGGTTGGCATATTCAATATCGCCATTTTCATCTGCCTTCGAGACAACAATATCCACAGTTTTTACTTCAATTTCATTGTTGGTTGGTATAGGTCTTTCCATTAAATAGTCCTTTAAAAAATTTCTTTAAACAGGTTCATTGTAGCCAAATAAAAATAAAAAATAATATAAATTAATCAATTTTTTTATATTTTTTTTTAATTGAATAATACTCACATTGTAGAAAGTTATGTTAAAATAGTTGTGGATGAATGAAAATGAAAGGAAAATTCCAAATGAGTAAAAGTAAAAAGCAGTGTATTAATATAATAAATAAGCGAAATGATAATTTAAAAAATGAAAAAGATACAAAAGCCCTATTTATAGTATTAGAAGAAACTATAAAAGATATAAGCAGTTCAGAATTTGGATTGCTTTGGCTTTTTGATGAGGATAAAAATAGACTCAAAACCTTTATTAAGAATAGAGAAATTGAGCTTATTTTAGAAACCAGTATATTAAAATCGGTTTCAGTTTCTAAACGAGGTTTTTTTGATAATTATGTGGTAAGTCATCAAAAATACAATCAAAAAGTTGATAATCCTTTAAATATAAAAATTAAATCCATGATTATAGTTCCCATTTTAGATAAACGCAAAGAGAAAGTATTTGGATTTATATCTGCATACAACAGTGTTAAACACACTGAAGAGTTAAAAAGGTATGATTTACGCTCTCTAGGACTGTTGGAAAGTTGTGCTTTTGATGCGATTCAAATATTGAATGATGATACATTTTTGACTCCCCTTCCCACTAAAGATATAAAAGAGACGCTCCCTCCTAAAAAAATTGAAATAGTTAAAAAAATCACAACAACAAGAAGGACTTCAGGCAAGATTAAAAAAAAGCCTATCAAGATAGAAAAAAAAGAGACAACAAGTAGTGGTAAGAGTAAGTTAGATTTAGAACGCGAATTAAAAGTACAAAAAGAAAAAATTAGAGCGTTAGAAAATGAACTTTTATTAAAAACAGAATCTATTAAAAATAAAGAGGCAGAGATTGAAAAATATTCCTTAACTGTTTTAGATACAGAGGTTGAAGAAGATATTCTTCCTGTTCACTCAGAGCTTAATACAGTGTTGGCATTTTTAACGAATGAAGTGACTTATCTTTCAAATGAAGATCATAAAGTTTATCTTTTTTTAGAGATTATTAAAAATTCTTTACACAATAAAGAGCAATTACATTTTTTAAATTACACTTTAGATAACTCTGGATTGATAGAAAAATTAGCCAATGATTTGTATATTCGTGAAAAAATGCCTCTTCTTTTTGAGGAGTTTAATGTTTATCAACTTATTAATGATATTGGTCATCTGTATGGTAAAACCTTGGCAGATAAAAATATTACTTTCAATATTTTTATTAATCCCTACACACCTCATCTTTTGGTGTCGGATAAGGATAAAATTAAAAGCCTGATAATTCATTTAATGAATAATATTTTCAATTTTACAAATGAGTCAGGAGCTATTGAACTCAATGTGAAATTTTTAGAAGAGTCATCAGAGTTAAATATTGAGATAAAAGGCTTAAAACATTATGAGATAAAGAAGATGAAAAGCTTTTTTGCACAAAAAGAGGTTAGTCATAGTTTAACTTCTTCCGATTCAGGATTGGGTTTAAGTGTGAGCAGTAATCTGATTAATATTTTAGGTGGAAAACTCAAACTGTTTACCTCAAAAAATAATGAACACTCCTTTATGGCACTGATTCCTATACAAATTATGGAAAAGAGTGATGAGCATGAAAAGAAGATATTCTTATTTAATAAAATATTGAAGGTTGCTATTTTAATGGGTGAAGAGAATCTGTACGCAAGTCAAAGTTTGGTTAGACAGTTACAGGCATTGGGGATTAAAGAGAAATCTATTTTAACATTTAGAAACTCTAAAAAGATGAATAATACTAAATTTTCTCATGTTTTTTGTTTCGAAAATATGTTGTTTTCTGATTTTAAATTCAAAAACGTCTCCTCTTTAACCATTTTAAAACACTCAAACATGAGTTTAAATTTAAAGAAAATCGAGAGTAAACATTGTGTCGTGAATGAACTTTATGTCAACAATTATTATGGATTAGAACTTCAGAAAATACTTTTTCCTGATATGGATGTTATAGAGATGAAAGAGAATACTTTGGTTGTAGAAGACTCCTTTTTAAGTAAATTTAATAATGTAGTCAAAAAGTTGAAATTTTCATAGAGAAGAGCTTTTAGCCAGTATAAAGTTGGGTTTGAATAAAATCGAGCAAATTTTATACAAAGGTAAGAGATGAATATAATATTTGGACCAGTCAATTCCAGACGGTTTGGGAAATCCTTAGGAATTGATTTAAGTCCTAGTAAGAAGCAGTGTAACTTTGATTGTTTATACTGCGAATTAGAACCTGCCAAAACAATGGATTCCTATGAAGATGTTGTTTCTATAAAAGAGATTATAGAAGCATTAAGTAAAACGTTAACCATACATCAAGATATAGATGCTTTGACCATTACAGCCAACGGTGAACCCACCCTCTATCCCTATTTATCCGAGTTAATGGACGAGATAAACAATATAAAAGGTAACATCAAAACACTTATTCTTTCAAACTCTGCGAATATTCATGAGCAAAAAACTCAAGAGGCACTGTTAAAGTTTGATACAGTAAAACTCTCTTTAGATTGTGCTACCCCAAGATGTTTAAAACGGTTAGATAGGTCTCATGAGGGGATAGATATTGAAGTGATAAAAGAGGGAATGTTACGTTTTAAATCTAAATTTTCCAATCCACTTATTATAGAGATTCTTATGGTTAAAGGGATTAATGATGGTGTAGAAGAGATAGATAAATTAAATAAATATCTATTGACTTTAAATCCTACACGTATCGACATAGGAACAATCGATAGACCACCTGCCTATAAAGTGGAAGCACTCAGTTATGAAACATTACGAGATATTTCTTTAAAGTTTGATAGTAATTTGCCTATTTACATTGCTTCGAGAAAAAAAGTTGTAGAGAAACCCTCTTCATACACGACAGAAGATATTTTAGAAACCATTAAAAAACGTCCTTTAACCCCTGAAGATATTGCTGTTTTGTTTGATGCTAAAAGTGCAGATAGGTTAAAAAAATTGCTTAAAGAGAAGAAAATAGAGACGGTAAATAGCAGTGGATATGACTTTTTTGTGATTTCTTCTTAAAAAAAAACAAAAACTCTTGACATCAAAGGGTTTTTTGTCTATAATCGCACTCCACAAAACGAGTGGACAAAATGTTCCGGATTAGCTCAGTGGTAGAGTAGGTGACTGTTAATCACTTGGTCGCAGGTTCGAATCCTGCATCCGGAGCCATTTATATAAAAAATCTTTTTTAGATTTTAACCCTTTTTCAACTGTTCCGGATTAGCTCAGCGGTAGAGTAGGTGACTGTTAATCACTTGGTCGCAGGTTCGAATCCTGCATCCGGAGCCACTTTTCTTAAATATCTTCAAAACAAAATTATCATCAAAGAGCATTACTTATGGCAAAAAAGAAAGAAACCCTAAATTTACTGGATAAGAATATTCAATTTTCTCAAAATCAACAGCATTTTCAACTGCTAAGTTTAAATCTAAATAGTATGAATGTTGAAGTGATTGAAATAGTAGAAGAGGGTAAGAAGAAAAAAGTTAGAAAGATGCCTTTTGGACACCTTCCTAAAGAGATTAAAAAATTGATTCGACCAATTTAATTAATCAATGTGCATGACTGAATAGACATCGGTTTCTATCCCCTCTTTTCCATTTAAAAAATCCAATTCTAATATAAAACAGGCTTCTACACAGTTTGCTCCCACTTTTTTAATAAGTGATGCGGCCGCTTTTGCTGTTCCTCCTGTTGCGATGAGGTCGTCTATAAGCAATACATTTGCATTCTCTTTTGGAAAGGCATCAATATGTACTTCAACTTCATCAAATCCATACTCTAAAGAGTATTTTTCGCTTATGGTAGTAAAAGGAAGTTTGCCTTTTTTCCGAATAGGTACAAATCCAATGTTTAATCTGTCTGCTAAGACTGAACCAAAAATAAAACCTCTGGCATCAATTCCTGCAATATAATCCAAATTATAATCTTTATATCGTTCTTCTAAATGGTTCATTAATGTTTTAAATGCAGTTGGATTGTTGAGTAGAGTGGTAATGTCTTTAAAAATAATACCCTCTTTTGGAAAATCTGGAATATTTCTAATACTGTGTTCTATAATTTCTTCATCTTCTTTTCTAAGTGTTTTCATTTTAACTCTTTATAAATTTTTTACCATTATAGCACAAAAAAATAAAGCATATTTAAGAGGATTTAGGTATAATCCTTTTTTAAAACAGAGGTCACAAAATAATGGCAAAAAAAAGAGTATTGGTTAAGTTCTCAGGCGAGGCATTGGCAGGAGAAAATGGTTATGGTATCGACACTCAAATCTTACATTTTATTTCCGAAGAGATTAAATTGTTAATTGATAATAACATTGAAGTGGCCGTGGTTATTGGTGGTGGAAATATTATTCGTGGTGTTTCTGCGGCTGCTGATGGGGTTATTAAAAGAACTTCTGGTGACTATATGGGCATGTTGGCAACCTGTATTAACGGAATTGCTCTTCAAGAGGCGTTTGAACATGCTGGACTTGATGCACGTCTTCTTTCTGCGATTGATATGCAAGAGATTGGCGAATCATTTATTGTTCGTCGTGCTAAAAGACATCTTGAAAAAGGTCGTGTGGTTGTTTTTTCAGGTGGTACAGGTAATCCATATTTTACGACAGACACAGCTGGTACACTTAGAGCTTCTGAAATTGAAGCAGAGTGTATTATTAAAGCGACCAAAGTAGATGGTGTTTATAATAAAGACCCCAATAAGTTTCCTGACGCAGTAAAACTACGAAGTTTAAGCTATGATGAAGCTTTATCTGATGATATTAAAGTTATGGATGATACTTCTATTGCGTTAGCAAAAGATAATAACTTACCTATTATTGTGTGTGATATGTTTGAAAAAGGCAATTTACTTGCTATTGTAAATGGCAACAGAGAGCTTTGTTCGATTGTTGAAGATAGATAAAAATTAAAAACATTAAGGATACAAATGAAAATTGAAAAATTAACGGCACTTGCACTAGAGAGAGTTGACTTTGATAGATATTTATTGGCAGCGGCTGTAGGTAAAAGAGCTGAAGCCATTGCAAATGGTGCTGCACCACTGGTTAACATGGATCCTAAGACTGAAAAATTTGCCAATATTGCATTGGTAGAGATTGCAGAAGGCAAGATTCTTATTAGTACCGAAGGCTAAGAATTTTGGACGCTTTATTAAAAAAAGCACAGGATATTAAAAGCATTGAAGAGGCTGAACAGCTTCTTTATAAATATCACTCAAATTACACTCCTCTTTTTACTACTGCACTCTCTTTATCCAAAAAAGCACACCTCACACAAACACGTAAAAGTGGCGAACCTTATATTATCCATCCTATTCTTGTGGCAACCATTACAGCACTTATTTCTAATGATGAGACCATGGTTATTGCTGCACTTTTACATGATGTGGTTGAAGATACTGATTATACGATTGAAAATATAAGTAAAATATTTGGTTATGATATTGCATTTTTGGTTGAAGGCTTAACAAAAATTGAAGAGATTCGTGATGAAGAGTTAATTCCCTCATCTTCTAATAAAAAATTGATAACTTCTGCTTTAACATTTAGAAAAATGTTGGTCTCTTCCATCAAAGATATTCGTATTTTAGTGGTAAAACTTTGTGATAGATTACACAACATGACCACTTTAGAAGCATTGTCCCGTGATAAACAGTTACGTATTGCAGAAGAGACCATGGTTGTTTATGCTCCTATTGCACACCGTTTGGGCATCTCTCAGTTAAAAAATCGTTTAGAAGATTTAAGTTTTTATTACATTTATCCTGATGCCTACAACAATATTGATGATTATATTGAACGAAACAGTCAAAATTTACATTTAAAATTAAACATTTTTTTAACAAAAATCAAACAATTGATGAAAGAAAACGGTTTTGATGAGGGCAGTTTTGAAGTTTTTGGTCGTGTAAAGCACTACTACTCTATGTATCAAAAAATGCAGAGAAAAGGGATTGGTATTGATGAGATTTTAGACCTCATTGCTATTCGTATTTTAGTAAATGATGATATTGACTGTTATAAAGTTCTAGGCTCTTTGCATTTGAACTTTAAACCTATTATTTCACGTTTTAAAGATTACATTACGTTGCCTAAAGAGAATGGATACAGTACCATTCACACCACACTTTTTAATGATGATGGTATCGTTGAAACACAAATACGAACATTTGACATGCACAAAACAGCAGAGTATGGAATTGCTGCACATTGGCGATATAAAGATGGTAGAACAAAGAAAAAAACAGTTAATTTAGAGTGGTTAAAAAGTTTAGAGTATCAGAACGATTCGGTAGAAGAGTTTTACTCTCTAGCCAAGGGAGACCTTTTTTCTGATGATATTTCTGTCTTCTCTCCTGATGGAGACCACTACACCTTACCACGAGATTCGGTGGCTTTAGATTTTGCCTATGCTGTACATTCGGAGATTGGAAACAAATCAGTCTCTGCCTTAATAAACAAAGTAAAAGCTTCACTGCTTACAACGTTAAAGAATGGAGATATTGTTCGTATTCTTACCGACAAAGAGGGAAAAGTACACTGTTCATGGCTAGATACGGTTCAGACTTCTAAGGCAAAAGATGGAATTAAGAGTGCCTGTAATCAAAAAATTAAAGAGTCCAATCATGTTTCATCGATTAATATTTTAACCCATTTAACAGGGATGAATCGAGATTTAATCTCAAAAATGTTTGAGGGGTGTTCTTTAAAAGAAAATGCATATAAAATGACCTCAAATAGGGAGATATATAAGGATGTTTTGGATAAATTTTTAGCAAAATTACCCGATGCCTCGAAGGACTTTATCTATCCCCAAGAGACAAGACAAGAGCATTTTAGATTTATCTCAAATCAAGAGATAAAAGCAGTAGAGTTTGATTACTGTTGCCATCCTAAAATGGGAGATGAAGTGGTTGCTTTTGCAGAAGAAGATAAGGTTGTCATTCATCATAAACTTTGTCAAGAGGCACACAAGCTTATGCACAGTTATAAACCAATGATTTATGTCACTTGGGTTGATGAAAAATCAGCACGTTATCGCTTGATTATTAGTTTACAAAATCGGCAAGGAATTTTAGCCGACTTGTTGCATAAATTGGCAAATTTAGATTTGAATGTTTTAAGCATTGAATTGGGTATTAAGAGCAGTGAGAGTGCAGAGTTTTGTAAGCTTGAAGTTGAGACAAAAGAGCAGAATTCTAAAAGGCTTCAAGAGAAATTGAGTAAAAAATTTAAACTTATTGAGATGATTAGTTTGAATGATGCCTATAGTAAATAAAAAATAGAGGGAAAAATGTTAAAAGAAGAGAATAAAGAAGAGAATATAAAAAAAGCATTAGAGGAAATAAACAGAGGTAGTGCTGAAATTATTGATGTGGAACGTATTGAAAAGCTTGTAACAAAATTTTATGAGACAGGGGAAACCTATACTGTCAAAGCAGGTTTTGACCCAACGGGAGCTGACCTTCATGTGGGGCATACGGTTTTAATGCAAAAGTTAAAAGTTTTTCAAAATCATGGTGCAAGGGTTCAACTTTTGGTGGGAGATTTTACCGCAACCATTGGAGACCCAACAGGAAAGAGTGAGACTCGAAAAGTACTTGACCGTGAAACAATTATGGCAAATGCTCAAACCTATCAAGACCAAGCATTTATTATTTTAGACAGAGAAAAGACAGATATTGTATTTAATTCAACATGGCTTGAAGCATTGGGTGCAACAGGTATGGTAGCATTAACAACCACCTTTAATGTGGCTAGAATGCTAGAGCGTGATGATTTTGAAAAACGTTATAAATCAGGACAAAGTATCTCTATTTCAGAGTTTATCTATCCTCTGCTTCAAGGGTATGATTCTGTTGAACTCAAATCAGACATTGAGATAGGAGGAACAGATCAAAAGTTTAATCTTCTTATGGGGCGACACCTTCAACGAACTTATAATGTAGGAAAAGAACAGGCTGTTCTTATGATGCCTATTTTAGAAGGTCTTGATGGGGTTCAAAAGATGAGTAAATCGTTAAATAATTATATTGGTATTACTGAAAAACCAAAAGATATTTATGGAAAAATTCTCTCTATCTCAGATACACTTATGTGGCGTTATTATGAACTTTTAAGTGATAAAACATTGGAAGAGATAGCACAAATAAAAGAAGATGTAGCAGATAGAACCTTACATCCTAAAATTGCAAAAGAAAATTTGGCTTTAGAGCTAACTGCTAGATTCTATAATGAAGAGTCTGCTACTATGGCAAAAAGTGAGTTTGATAATGTTTTTAAATCAAATAAACTTCCTACAGATATACCTGAATTTGAGTTTGAATCAGATATTTGGATTTGTAAAGCACTGCAAGACGCAGGTCTTGAACCATCAAGCTCACAAGCACGTCGTGACATTAAACAAGGTGCTGTGCGTATAGACCAAGAGAAAATTTCAGATGAGAAGATGAACTTAAGTTCAGGAGAGTATATTTTACAAGTAGGTAAACGAAAATTTGCAAAAGTAAAGGTAAAATAGTGTCATTTAAATCTTTTAAAATCGGAAAATATACCATAGATAAACCCATTATTCAAGGTGGTATGGGTGTGGGTATCTCTTGGGATCAGTTGGCAGGAAATGTAAGTTTAGAAGGTGGATTGGGTGTTATTTCCACTGTTGGAACAGGTGTTTATAAAAAAAGAGCTTATGTTGAAAAGACCATAGGTAAAGGGAAAAGACCTCTTGATGCAATTAATTTCTACTCTTTTCCTTCATTATTAAAAATTTTTGATAATGCACGAAAAATTTGTGGTGATAAACCCTTGGCTGCGAATATTCTTTATGCCCAAAGCGAATACAATCGTGTTGTAGATGATGCATGTAGAGCTGGAGCAAACATGATTATTACAGGTGCAGGGCTTCCTTTAACCATGCCTGAAGCTGCTAAAAATTATCCTGATGTTGCCCTTATTCCTATTGTTTCAACGGCTAAAGCACTTAGAATTTTATGTCGACGTTGGAAAAAAACACACAATAGGTTGCCTGACGCTGTAATTGTTGAAGGCCCATTGAGTGGTGGACATCAAGGGTTTAAATACGATGAGTGTTTTATGCCTCAAAATCAATTGGAATCGATTTTACCTCCTGTGATTGAAGAGGCCAAAAATTGGGGTTCTATGCCCATTATTGCAGCAGGTGGTGTTTGGGATAAGCGTGATATTCAAAAAATGTTGGACTTGGGTGCAGATGCTGTCCAAATGGGTACACGATTTATTGGTACTATTGAGTGTGATGCGAGTCAAGTAATGAAAGAGATAATCATAGAAGCAGGGGAAGAGGACATTAAACTCTTTAAATCTCCTGTGGGTTATCCTGCTCGTGGTGTAAAGAGTCAACTTCATGCAGATATTGAAGCAGGAACAGCACCTAAAGTTGCATGTATTTCAAATTGTGTTGCACCGTGTAATCGGGGAGTTGAAGCAAAAATAGTTGGTTATTGTATTGCAGATAGATTGAGCGATGCCTATGATGGAATTAAAAAGAGTGGACTCTTCTTTACAGGTGCTAATGGTTATAAACTTAAAGAGATTATAACCGTCAAAGAACTGATGGAGAAGTTAATGAATGGAGAAGACAATTCTTAAACAACTATTTATAATATTATTTTTTTCGAATTTACTTTTTGCAAATAATTTTGTAAAGAGTAAAATTCGATTGGGAGAGTTAAAACTCTCTTTTGAGTCAAATATAAAAAAAGTTACTTATTTTAAACTGCCTCAATCCGATGGAACAACCAAATATGTCTATGATATTCATGGTGGAACACTTCCTTCTGGAAAAGGTATTTCCCAACACACCTTTCGTACCATTGAATCTTTTAGAATGGGACAATATAAATCATCTATTTTACGGGTGGTTATTCGTTCAAAAGAGAGAGATTTAGACAAACATGAATTTTCTGGTAACGTTTTGTTTATTCCTTTGATTTATAGATTAAAATCTACACTTAGTAAAAAAACGCTCGTTCCCAAAAAAGAAGCTGTTTCGATTGAAAAAAAAGTTATTCCTGAGGTTGTAGTCAAAGAGAGTATTGTAGAGCAGTTAAATTTTCAACATGACTCCTATATTATTGTGATTGATGCAGGTCACGGAGGAAAAGATACAGGTGCTATCTGTTGTGGAGATAAAAAAGAGAAAAAAGTTGTTCTCTCTGTGGCGTTAAAACTGAAAAAGAGGCTAGAAAAAAAGGGTTATAAAGTCTACATGACACGTGACAATGACAGTTTTGTAAAATTACCAAAACGAACAGAGTTTGCTAATAAAAAGAGAGCAGATATTTTTGTCTCTATCCATGCCAATGCTGCTCCCAATAAAAAAGTAAAAAATATTTTTAAAGGTGTAGAGATTTATTATCTCTCTCCTGCCAAAACAGACCGAGCCAAAAAAGCAGCAGCCAAAGAGAATGCTGTGATGTTTCAAGGAAAAAGTTTTTACACTAAAAACGCTTATCTTTCGCTCCTCAGTGAAACCAAAATTATTGAATCTCACAAGCTGGGATTAGATGTGAGTTTAAAAATGCTCTCTAATCTACGCACATCTTTTGGGCATGTCGAAAATGGTGGGGTTAAACCAGCCAATTTCTGGGTACTTGTAGGCGCTCAAATGCCATCTATTTTGGTAGAAACGGGTTACATTACCCATCCTGAAGAGGGAAAAAACCTTATGAATGGTTATTATAAAAGCCTTTTAGCCAAAGGCATTGCAGAGGGCGTTGAACG
>Ga0256847_1001456_pt1 | contig 12103 bp, 10 predicted proteins | sample TeddybearmetaG_FD_189099 | JGI IMG/M metagenome (GOLD analysis project Ga0256847, IMG submission 189099) | Hydrothermal vent microbial communities from East Pacific Rise, Pacific Ocean - Teddybear | ecosystem: Environmental > Aquatic > Marine > Hydrothermal vents | place: Pacific Ocean: East... | reverse complement strand
ACTCAACAAGGAAGACCTTATCCAGGATCTGGTAAAGGCTGCATCCAAGCTGAAAGATGATGAATTGCGCGCCTTGCTTACATTGGCATCCGTGCTTGGCTCTCAATGAGCACCTTGCTAGTGCAGCGTTCGTCTTAAAAATACGACAACACGCCGATAACACTGGGAGCAAAACTCACCGCAGCCCTTACCTGATTGAGGGAGCCAATAGTCAACCAAAATCAATGATCAAATCAACTATTCTGGCGCTCCAGCTGGTTGGATAAAGCGGGACAGTAAGGAGAAAGCTTCTGCAGTTGGACCATCAGCTCGAAGCTTGCAAAGTTTTTCCCAGGCCATGTCTGCTGATATCCTTTGATGCTTGGGAGCCCACCACATCACCATTGTCGGCCCTTCTGTTCGGTCGACCCAATGGCGCAAACGCTTCATGCTTTCTATGTGGCTTTGTTGCCGATAGGCAAAGCTGTGAAGAGCATTCACATCTCGCCAACCGGCAAGTGTGAAGATATGAGGATTATTCTCCCCACACGTTTTCAGCGAAACGATATCATAGAATTCCAGCGTGCGTTGGTCAGAGCTTCGCAAGCCGTGCCTGTGCCAAAGCAGCCCGTCATGAGCTTTAGCTTGCCCCACAAGCTGCCCCAGTTGTTCGAAGAAATAACGGCTCTCAGTGGTCTCTACCGAAAAGTCCCCTAGGGGGCGAACAACATTGAAGTGAATCAAGGAATACTCAGACACGGATCTACCTTCACTGGTGCAAGGGATTGCTGGCACAAGATTACGCACTATCAACCAGGGGTTGATATATTGCTAAGGGCCGATTTGCACCGAATATTCGCTCTGCTCAAATGCCTGACCATGGTAAATCAAGACCGCATTTAGTGGGAATGTCATGTCTGTAATGGGCGCAAAGCTGCCGTTAGGGTGCTGTCAGTCTAATGCGAGCCGGTCTCCGTTTTCCTTAAGGGGACAGATACTAGGCAGCCAAAAGTTGGCGCCACTCTACGAGAGCGGCATTTCTTAGATCTTAAAACTTGGTTCTGCGTTCGATATTGCGTTGATGGTTGAAGTGATTGTGGACGGACGAATGGACTGACGCGAACTTCTGTAGACTTCGCATTTGGCGAAACCTGATCATAGCCCGCTCTCGTCGACGAAATGGTTGATGCGAGTTTTCGGCGCGGTTATTTGCCCACCTCCCAGTCTCTTGTCGATCTTCGTTTCCAATGACTTTCATGGTGGCTCGATATGATCGCAATCGATCAGTGACGATAACCTCCGGATTGCCATACCGTTTCATCGCCTTCTTTATGAAACGCAGTACTGTCTTACGATCCCTGCGCTTTGTGACATACACTTCCAGCACTTCACCTTCACGATCAACGGCACGCCACAGATAATGTTGCTTGCCGTTTATTTTCACGTAAACCTCGTCCAAGTGCCATCGCCACTGTGTATGCTGGCGCATTGACTGAGATCGCTTCTTATATGCCCTTTTGCGGCAAAGAAGACATTCGATTTCTCGTCTAGTCCGCTTAGATTAGAACTGAACAAGCCCCGTTATGACCTGAATTTCGCTTAAATCACGCCGTATCAGAGTGAGGTTGATAGGAGGCAAGTATGACCAAGGCCGCCGGAAGTGATGCTGTGATTTATGCGATTGGCGATGTCCATGGTGAGGCGTCGCGTTTGCAGCAATTGCACGCGCTGATTTTTGAGCGCCACGAGCTGATGTATCGCGGACAGGGGCTGCAAATCGTGCATCTGGGAGATTATGTTGATCGCGGGATCGATAGTGCCGGGGTGATCGAGGCGCTGATAGCGCTGGAGCAACGCAGCGGCGTGGCCTGCATCAATCTGCGCGGCAATCATGAAGCGATGATGCTGAGCGGGCTCGCTAACGCGACGCCTGGCTCGCGGGTGAACTGGCTCGAGAATGGCGGTGACAAGACGTTGGCCAGCTACCACGCACGCGGCGATGACGAGGTACCGGACCGACATCTGAAATGGCTGAAGAGCTTGCCGCTGATCCATGTTGAGGCAGCGCGTAAACTGGTTTTTGTCCATGCCGGGATTGATCCGGAGAGATACCCGAACGAGCCTGAGGAGATTTATACGTGGACCCGCTCATCGCAGTTTTTTGAAGTGCAGGACTGGGATAATCCAGTGCTTGATGGCTGGACAGTGGTGCATGGCCATACACCGACAGAGGACTCGTTTCCTGATGATCAGGCTTACGCAGCGCGGCGGATCAATATCGACACGGGCGCCGTGTTTGGCGGGCGATTGACGGCGGCGATCTTTGCGCCCGGCGAGATCGTGCGGTTCATGTATGCGTAATTAAACGGGGCAGACCTCAGCTTCGATAACCGCTTGCAAGTCGCGTTTTGCTTCACCGCTCAGAACCGCAGTGACATCACCTGTTTCGGTCAGCGCTTGCATAACGAGTTGGGCTTGAGCGGCGGCTTCGCAAGCAGTGGTGCTTTGCCCCAAACCCTGACTGATCTGCGCTTTGGTCGACAGGGCAAAGAACAGGTTTTGCAAATAGAAGGCATTATCCGGGCTGGCATCGGCTTGTGCGCGGGCCAGCGTGATCGCTTCATTCACGGCTGCAAATGCAGCGTCGCTCCGACCAGCAAGTGCTTGTGCTTGGGCGAGGCGCTGCAGCATGATCGCTATACCTTCTGGGCCGCCAGCATCGCTGGGATCACTGGCGGCTATTTTGCGGGCCAGCTGAACCGCTTTTTGGGCATAAGCAACGCTTGCGGCAGCCTCATCATTGCCGCGATAAGCCGATGAGAGATCAGCATAAACGGTCATCAATTGCGTCATCTCGTAATAACCATCAGGTGTCTCCGCGAGCCTGTCAGTGCGATAGGTTTCGGCATATAGCAGCGGCGCAATAGCTTCTTCTGGGCGGTCCAAAGAAATCAGCATTTCGGATTCCTGATGCGCCAGATAGGCGGCAATGCGCTCGCCTCCGCCGAGCTTGTCGAACAGGGCCTGATCCATCTCAGCGCGCCAGTTGCGAGCATTCAGGAGCGCGGCTTCATGCGCCTCGTCGGCCAGCATGATTTGTAGTTTGTCAGTACGAGCGCTCCAGAAATGACGCAGGAATGTGCGCTCATTATCGTCGCCGAAAGCTGCGCCTTTCAAGGTCAAGTCGAGAACTTGCTGATTGGCGACGGCGGCGGCGGTTGTATCCAGTTTGTATTGTAGATGCTGCATAGTCAGGAGCCGCTTGGTCATAGCCAATTCAGCGAGCGCATCAGAGTTTTCCGGATCGCGCTGCAACAGAGTCTCCAGCGCGGTTTCGCTCTCTTTTAACAAGTCAAACGACATGTCCGTCTCGCCGAAATGAGCCATGCCTATCCCGCCATAGAGGTCTGACAGACGCAGTTTGAGAACGCCAATATCATACAAGACATCATCGGGCGCATTCGGGTCTTGGGCGAGATCATCGACATAGGCGCGGATCAGTTCCGCCAGCGATTTACGTGGTTCCAACGTGCCAGCGACATTATCGAAACTGTCATAGACGTCGAAAATCAAATTGCGGCTCAAACCGCGCGCTTGTTCGAACCTCGCATTGGCCTGTGTCAGTGCGGTTTCGGCGCGGTTATATTGAAACAGCGTAACCCCAAGTGCACCGACAAGCCCAAGCACAGCGGCGCTGCCTAGCAAGACCGCGAGCTTGCGGCGTTGGAAATATTTACCGAAGCGGTAACCCGTCCCGCCTTTATGCGCTTCGACCGGGTACCCGGTGCGAAGATTGGTCAAATCATCAATCAGAGCGTCGACCGAAGCGTAGCGATTGGCTGGCTCGTAATGGCTTGCTCGCGCAATAATCGCTTCTATATCAGCGCCGGGCTGGTGGGTGATGACCAGCGTCTCAAGCAGTTTGCCGAGCGAATAGATGTCCGACAGGGTGTTGGCAGGGGCGCCCTTGGCGCGCTCAGGTGCAGCGAACCCCGGCGTAAAACTGAGCGAAGCCAGTGACTTGCCAGAGGCGTCGCTGTCATCTTGCCAGATCTCGTCATTGGTTTGCGGTTTGGCGATCCCAAAATCGATCAGTTTAACCGCCCCGGTCTTGGTTACGAGGACATTTGATGGGGTAATATCGCGGTGAACGATCAAGTTCTGGTGCGCGTGGCGCACCGCTGCGCAGACATCATTAAACAGCCACACTCTGTCATCGACAGATAGGTTACCCGCTTCGGCCCAGTCGACGATGGGCTGCCCATCGACATATTCCATCACCATAAACGGCGAACCATCTGGCATCTCGCCGCCATCCAGCAGGCGGGCAATATTCGGGTGGTCGAGATCGGCTAGAATCTGGCGCTCGCGCTCAAACCGGGCGACGAGGCTTTCACTGAGCACGCCGGGCCGGATGATCTTGATCGCGACCCGGTGATCGAAATCTCCAGAGTCGCGCGTGCCTTCATACACAGCGCCCATACCGCCGCGTCCGATCAGGCCTGTGATCTGGTAAGCGCCGGCCCGTTCTGGCATCGGCTCCTCGCCGGCATCCTGCCCGGCCCCGCCGGTGCGTAGCGCAGTCGACAGATCGGCATCGAGCAATGCTAGCACGCGCGCGGCTAGCGCCTCATCACCGCCCGAACGGGCTTTCACCCATGCCACCCGTTCTGGGCTCGGCTGTTCCAGCGCTTCAGACAAGAGCGCCATGGCTTTGCGTTCAAGCGAGCCAGTTTGCGTCATCTTTGCCCTCCTTCATCGCGTCGAGCAGCCATGCCCGCGCGACCCGCCATTGTCGTTTCACGGTTGATTCCGAAGTGTTCATCACTTCGGCAATGTCAGGCAAGCTCATGCCGCCAAAATAGCGTAGCTCAACGATACTCGCTTTTTCAACATCGATAATCGCCAGCCGGATCAGCGCTTTTTCCAGCACGTCCATGTCGATCCGCATCGCAGCACCTTCCAGCCGTGTGACCAGCGTAACTTTGTAGTGGTGGCGTTTGTCAGATTTCTTCTTGCGGGCATGATCAATCAGGACACGTCGCATTGCCCGCGCTGACAAGGCCAGAAAATGGCTTTTATCGGCCCAATCGATCTGATCGAGGCGGATTAACCGGATCGCGGCCTCGTTGACCAGATCACCGGTTGAGAGCGAGCTATTGCTCTCGGCACGCAACAAAGCCGCTGATATCTGACGCAGTTCACTATACAGTCTTTCGAACAATTCATCACGCGCATGCGTATTACCGCCGCGCCAGGCTTGCAGTAAAGCCTTAGTATCGATCGCGCTTGAGGATGTCATGACTTGCGCCTCCGAGGTGAAACTAGACGCAAATACATTGAAATGACAAGCGCTTGCGTGGCCTTGCAAAAAATATGCGAGGCCGTGTGAACTGTTTTTGGCCTGACCTGCGCCTCTAACCATGAAGGCACTTTTCATGGAGGTCTGAAATGGACGACGTACTCGAAGCAATCCCGCCAGAGGTCATGCCGTATGTCGGCATCATGTTTAACATTCTTGCTGTGGTCACCGCCCTGTGGCTGGCTTGGACAGTATTTATCTGGTGGCGGCGGTCAGCGTCGAACCTGACTTCGGTGTCGGACAGTGTTCCGAACAAGAAGGCGCAACCTGATTTCCTTGAAGTCGATAAAAAAGCCCGCGCTGAGGCGATCAAGCGCGGCGAGACCTTCGAGAAAGAACTTGAGCGCCGTGAACGCGACGAGGCCCGAGAGGCCAAACGCAGCGGACGCAAAGAAACCCGTATGGGCCGTCTTGGCCGTTTCATGTCGCTTGGCATGGCGCTGTTTTCGCTCGCCACAATGATCTCAGGAACCCTGTTTCAGGTCACGATTATGGGCCGGTATTGGGAACAATATTCTGCCGGTGAGCGTCTGATGAAAGTCGTTACTGAGCATCCAATTGGCGTGTCGATCACTGTCGCCGTCATCCTCTACAACATCGTGAGCTTTTTCACGAACCGCAAATGGGAAGGGTAATAAATCATGGCTTCCGAACCAGTTATTCTAAGTGATCCACGTATGTTGGCCGAGTTTATGCGCCAAAGTGAGTTCAAGACGTTCTTTGAAAAGCGCTTTGCCGTGCCACCAGACTATGCCGCGCTTTTGTTCAAGAATGGCGAGCTGATTGATGCCTTCAAAGGCGGCCATTTCTCAGTCGGCGGTCTGGTCGACAAGTTGAAAAGCATTGTTGGCGGCTCAACTCATATCTCGATGATGATCGCCGACCTGAAACCGTTTCAGATCAAGACTGTTCTCAAAGCGACCAGTAAGGACAAGGTTGATATTGCTGGGGTTGTGACCTTGGAAGTTCAGGTTGATCCTGACAAACCGTCGAATATTCTCGGCATGATGCACGGCATCAGCCGGTCAACTGGCGGCGAAGGCAAGAGTGCTGGTCGGCGGGCTTTATCCAAGGCGGACGTGCTTGAGCGACTGCGGCCACATTTCAGTGACCGTATTTTTGAAGCAGTGATTGGCCGGGTCGATGCCACCGACATTCGCGGCAATCAAGGGCTGCAGGACAAGATCCAGGCCGACCTGATGGAAGAAGTCGAGCGGGTGTTTGGCGATCTTGGTCTGATGGTCCGGTTTGCCTCGATTGAGTGGGCGACAAATAAGGAAGAGATTGCCGAGCAGGACCGCGCCGATGCAGAGCGCCAGCAAGAGGCATTGGATCATCATTTCGCACTGGTTCGCCGGCAAGCCGAGCGGATCAAGGACGCCACCGAGTTCGAGATCCAATCCGATCTCGACATGGCCAAACTGACCAATGCGACCGAAGATGAACTCAAACATATGGCGCTCAATAGTGAGATCAGGTTCATTGATGCGCGCGAAGACGCCAAGCGTCGTCAAGAACTTGACGAGTTGCAACATCAGATCGAGTTCCTCGACATTGAACGGAAGGCGACTTTCCAGAACGCCATCGCCAATGCCAGTCAGAAAACTGATCTGCTGGCGATCGAGAAACAGCAACACGCGTTGGACATTGAGATGTCGGCGATGCGTGAATTGCATTTGCAGGAGATGAAGAAATCCGGCGCCTATAGCGAGCTGGAAATTACTGGACAAGTCCAAAAACAGCAGCGCGAACATATCGCGGGCTTGCAAGAGATAGAGCTGCGCGGGGAGCAAGTGCGGGCCGAGATTAAACGCGTCGAGGAAGACGCCAAGCGCAAGCACGAGATCGATCTTCTCAAGATCAATAAGGATATGTCGCCTGAGCAAATATTGGCGATCAGCGCCGGTCTCTCGCCAGATGTTGCGGCCGTTCTGGCGGCTCAGGCCCAAGCCAAGTCGAGTGCGAACGAGGACAGTATGGGCCTGATGCGCGAAATGGTTGAGGCGGCGACGGCGGCGCAAATCCGTTCCGAGGAACAGGCGCGCAACATGTTCCAAATGGGCATGCAGGGTGCCGTTGGGGTTGCGGCGGGTGCTGGCGGCGGCAAGGCGGCGGGTAGTGTTGGTAGCGGCGATGCCGGACCAACCATGATCGATTGCGACAAGTGCAGCACGTCCAATCCGTCTACGTCCAAATTCTGCAAAAAATGCGGCCACAAGTTGCGGACTTAAAGCATGGCTCTGGATCAACCCCTTGCGGCTCAATCAGTGTGTTGTACGCGCTCTGCGCTCGACCCTGAGGCTGGCTTTTGCAACGATTGCGGCAAGCCGTTGTTCCGTTGCATGGCGTCGGCTGAATGTGGCTCATTGCTGGATGATGCCGGGCTGTGTCCGGTCTGTGTTCGCCCACAACTTGCGCTCGATGCCGGGGCTGCGGCGACAGTGCGAGAGGGCGGTAAGTTGGCTTTGCCGCTAACCATCACCAATGCCGCCACGATTGGGCGCCCGCTGTTTATCACCGGCCTGTGGGTCCGAGAAGAAGATGGCGGGCTGCGCGAGATTGAGCTGCCGTTCAAGCGGCTGGAACCGGGCGCGACGGCGAATGTTGGTGTGCGGACCGGGCGACTGGATTATGCTGGCACACATCAGGTTGATTTGCTGATCGCCGCAGCGACAAGGTTTGAGTGGCGCGAAGAGAAATACCTGTTCTCCAGCGCAATCATTTTCCCGGTTGAGAGCAAGGATCAAAGCGGTCCGGTGACCAATGTTACGGTCAATGCCGATCAGGTGGGTGCGGGCTTTACCGTGTATAACCCGACCCGAATCGAAAGTGATCGCGCCGCCGGTCTCGACAGCCATCTCAAACCCGTAAAGCTGAGCATCAAGCGTGCTGATCAGGCTGAGCGTCGTCTTGGGCTGCGCGGTTATTCAAGCGGGGTACAGGTGCCGCGGCGGGTGGCGTTTGAATGGGCCGGGTTCGATCAGGAGCATGCGCCATTTGATGGGCCGATCCTCAAGCCTTCCGGTCTGATCTGTTGCGGTCGTAATGCCACCAATCTGGCCACTGGGGCGAATGATGTTCGCCTTGCCGTGAGCGGTCCGAACGGGCTTGATGAGGCGCGATCTCTTGCGGTCTCGCGCCAGCATTTCACGCTCTATACCGAGTCTGGCCGTCTGATGCTGCGCGTCGATAGCCAGTTTGGTTTGCGCGTCAACGGCGATGCCTATGGCCGCACCAAAACCGTGGTCCTGAATGATGGCGATACGATCACGCCGCTGCGCAAGATGCCGAATGCGCTGGCCCTGAGCGTCACGTTTGAAACCCAACAAGAAACTGTGACCCGCATCATGCTGCGGCGCACAAGCAGAGCTTGAGGACGAAGATTATGGCCGATTGTCAAAAATGCGGAGCGACCCTGCCAGAAGACGCGCGTTTCTGTGTCGATTGCGGCGCAGAGATTGAAACCGATGAAGCGGTTGAGGTTAGCTCTGTGCAAACGATTAGCGGACTTGAAACGGTCATGCCCGGCAGTATTCCAACCCCTGATCCAGACAAGTTTGGCCCCGACGAAATTCTTGAAGCTGGCGCGGTGGTGGCTGGGCAGTACGAGATTGAACGCGTACTTGGGCAAGGCGGCATGGGGGTGGTTTACAAGGCCAAGGAGCGTGAAACTGGCGAAACAGTTGCGCTGAAACTGATCAACTCCAAGTATGTTCGCAATGAAAAGGCGGTGGACCGTCTGATCGCCGAAGGCCTGACCACACGCAAGATTGCGCATGAAAGCGTGGTGCGGATTTACGGCATCGGCCGCGACGGCGACCGTCCGTATATTGCAATGGAATATATAGACGGTGTGCCGCTGCATGTCTGGCGCGGTCAGAAGATGGCGAATAATGAAAGTGTTCCGGTTCGGGTTGCCGGGCAGATCATCAAGGAAGTCCTGAATGGCTTGCAAGCGGCGCATGCCGAAGGGGTGATCCACCGCGACCTGAAGCCTGAAAACATCATGCTGATCGGTGAGCCAAGTGAAACTTCGGCCAAGATCAGGATCGTTGATTTCGGTATCGCGCTGGCGACCAAGGCGAACACCCAATCAGGCACGGGAACCGGGCTGGGAACCCAGCTCTATATGGCGCCTGAGCAGATCCGAAATGCCAATGCGGCGAATGCTGCCGCCGACCTGTATTCGGTTTCGAAGATTTTTTATGAACTGATTGTTGGTGTCCTGCCAACCGGGCATTGGCAACCGCCTTCGGATGGCCGCTCGGATGTGCCACAGGGCATTGATGCGCTGATCGCGCAAGGCCTGAAGGCCAACCGGGATGCCCGCCCGCAAAGCGCGGCGGAATATCGCGAGCTAATGATCAGGGCGTTCAATGCTGGCCGCAAACCCGGCCCCGGACCTAGACCAAAACTTAGACCGCGTCCGGCGCCGAAGCCGCAAACTGACCGAGAACCGGGTTTCGCCAATTTTTTCAAAGGTCGTACTTGGAAGTTCTGGGCGTGGCTTGCTGTCGGTGTTTTTGTTGCACTGATGCTGTTGTCGCCTGATTTCTGGGTCGCGTTTGAACAGTCCTATTACGAGAGCCAATATTAATCTCAACGAGCTGGAGGGCTAACACATGACTGATTTTTCCAACTATCGTCTCGGTGGCTATCTTGCTGCTAGCGACGATCAACCTGTCGTGACCCTGCAGCAAGTGGCAAGTCTGAAATTGCCGCCGCATATTGACCTGCGCGCGATGTGTTCCCCGGTCGAGAACCAAGGCGGGATTGGCTCATGTACAGCCAATGCCGTGGTCGGCGCGCTGGAATATCATCAGATACGACATGGCTATAAATTGACCGACCTGTCGCGTCTGTTCGTCTACTATAATGCCCGGCGGCTATCTGACCGCGAGAGCGTGGATACCGGTACTTCGATGCCGCATGTCATGGCGTCGGTGCTGGCCTTTGGGGCCTGCGCCGAGCAGCTATGGCCATATGATGAAGCGCGTTGGAGCCAGCGCCCCAGCGAGGATTGTTATAATCAAGCGCTCACATTACCCGGCTTGCATTATGCTCGAATAGCGCCCGGCGAGGAGTGCAAGAGCGTGCTGGCGGCGGGCCTGCCTGTAGTCTTTGCGATGCAGGTGCCGACACAGGCCTTGATGGTCACCGCGGCTAAGACCGGGCATGTCCTGGCGCCGCAGGGCGGGCAATGGGAGCAACCTGACGGCGCGCATGCGATGCTGATTGTCGGTTATGATGATGGCAAGAATGCTTGGCTGGTGCGTAATTCATGGGGGCCGGCCTATGCTGAAGGCGGCCATGTCTGGATCGATTACGCGGTGATGGATCATTATTGCCTCCCCGATGGCTTCTGGACCGTTGGCGATCTTGACCGCAACAAGTTCTTCAAATTGGCTGGCCCATCGCCGCAGGTGGTGCAGGAACAGACCATGGCAAAAGCCCCGCCTTCGGTGGTGGAGGAATTGTCGCGGTTCCGGCGCGGCTTGCGCGAGCAATTGGAAACGCATCTCGATGACACCAAGCGCAGTTTGCGTGACCGTTTGCGCGGGCCCGGTGCCGGCGGCGGCTATGACAAGGGACCGGGCGCGGGCGGTGGCTACGATAAAGGCCCCGGTGTCGGCGGCGGTTATGATAAAGGCCCGGGCGCCGGAGGAGGTTATGATGACTGAGGATTATTCAGATTATCCGATCGATGGCAGCTTGCCGGATGATGACAGTATCGAGATGCCGCGTCTGGAGCGTGTGGCGAGTGTAGATACCCCCGCGCGGGTCGATTTGCGCTCCAGTTGTTCACCCGTTGAAAATCAGGGCCATGTCGGCTCATGCGTGGCCAATGCCGTGGTCGGGGCGATGGAGTATCAGCTGATCCGCAAACGCTATGAGACCAGAGACCTGTCGCGCCTATTCGTCTATTACAATGCTCGCCGCCTGACAGATCGTATCGGGCAAGCCGGAACGCAAAACCGTATGGCGATGGCCTCAATCCTTGGCTGGGGCGTATGTCCGGCCAAGATGTGGCCGTATCAGGTTGCGATGGTCGATGAGCGCCCGACGCGCGATTGCTATAGCGCGGCCGAAGGCCTGAAAGGCATACAATTCGCGCAAACTTATCTCGGGGTAGGCCTGCGCGAGGCTTTGGCTTGCGGATTGCCTGTCGTGTTCAGTATGCGCATTCCAACACAGACATTTGCGCAAACTGGCCGCAGCGGCGAGCTACACGTGCCAAAGGATCGCAAATGGGAAGAACCCGGCGGTGGCCATTCGATGCTGATGGTCGGTTATGACGATGATCGGCAAGCGTGGTTGGTTCGCAATTCATGGGGCGCTCAATGGGGCGATGGCGGCCATTTCTGGATCGGTGATGCGGCCTTGAAATATTATGCCAGCACACGCCAGAACTCGTTCTATGCGGTTGGTGACATTGAGGACAGCCGCGCCTTTCGTCTGGCAGGTCCCTCGTTGAAAGATATGGTTCAGACAGTGATGGCCAGCGCTTCACAAGCGGTGCGCAAGGACATGGCAGGTCTACGCGGTGGCATCGCCACGGATCTTGATGACAGCCTGTCGAGTTCGCGCAAAAATATCCGCGAGCGCTTGCGCGGTCCTGGTGCAGGGGGTGGTTAGGTGCTGTCAGTCTAATGCGAACCCGTCTCCGGTTATCAACTGACAGCGGGTCTTAGCCAGCAAGAAGTCCACGCCATTCAACAAGGGCGGTATTGCGCAAATCTTTGAACTTGGTTCTGCGTTCGA
>Ga0256847_1001455_pt1 | contig 12105 bp, 11 predicted proteins | sample TeddybearmetaG_FD_189099 | JGI IMG/M metagenome (GOLD analysis project Ga0256847, IMG submission 189099) | Hydrothermal vent microbial communities from East Pacific Rise, Pacific Ocean - Teddybear | ecosystem: Environmental > Aquatic > Marine > Hydrothermal vents | place: Pacific Ocean: East... | reverse complement strand
TTAAAGCTACATGTACACGCAAAGAGAAAAGAATTCCTGTGGTATTAACTCGCAAAACGGTAGCAAGGCATGGACTTTACCTGCTTTATTAATTAATAATAGCAATATTGACTTCTATAAAATTAACACACACTACAAACTACTGATTTACATAAAATAAGCTGTTAAGTTAGTGTCATTCTGGGTAGGCTTTAATTTAATAAATGGGACACGACACTCTCCTTTTATGATTCCCGGCTAACAGCAGTAATATATTCCAGAATGAACATGTAGATATATCAGGCTAACTTATGTAGATAGTCTCTCTCCTGATATGATGCCTGTTTATTTTAAAACTAAGTAAAAATCTGTGCTTAATTTCATCTGGATATTCTTTTTCTTTTCAGCCTTCATTACCGCCTTATTTAAGTTAATTTATTTAGGTGATCAGCAAGTATTTTCAGAAATAATGACTGCTATGTTCAGTCTGTCTAAAACGGCATTTGAAATTTCATTAGGTTTAACAGGAGTGCTGGCACTATGGCTTGGCATTATGCGGATCGGTGAGCGTAGTGGTTTTATTCTACTGTTGACACAGGCATTGACTCCTCTTTTCAGTCGGCTAATGCCTGATGTTCCGAAAAACCACCCTGCCCTTGCCGCTATGGTTATGAATATTTCTGCCAATGCTTTGGGGCTGGATAATGCAGCAACGCCTCTAGGTATTAAAGCGATGAAGGAATTGCAAACATTAAACCCCACACCAGAGACTGCCAGTAACGCCCAAATTTTATTTCTGGTTATAAATACCTCAGCAGTCACATTATTTCCGGTCACTATTTTTACTTATCGTGCGCAATTAGGAGCAGCTAATCCAACCGATGTTTTTATACCCATTTTAATTGCGACTTATATGTCGACCATGCTTGGTTTACTTGCTGTTTCGGTAGTGCAAAAAATTAATCTACTGGATAAAGTTATTTTCTCATATATGGCTGGTTTTACTTTTATAGTGGGCGGCATTCTTTATTATTTTTCTCAACTCAGCCAGGCAGAAATGTTATCTCAGTCAGCATTGATTAGTAATGTTATTCTGTTTTCTTTGGTAATGGCTTTTATCTGTGGTGCTGTCTATAAACGTGTTAATGCCTATGAAGCGTTTATTGAAGGTGCTCAGGAAGGATTTCAAACTGCAATTACCATTATTCCTTATCTTGTGGCTATGTTGGTAGCCATCGGCGTATTTAGAGCGAGTGGCACATTAGAGTTAATCATAGATGCGGTTCGTTATGCTGTTCAATGGTTTGGTTTAGATCCTCGTTTCATCGATGCCCTGCCTACTGCATTAATGAAACCCTTTAGTGGTAGTGGAGCGAGAGCCATGATGGTGGACACTATGCAAATCTACGGTGCTGATTCCTTTGCCGGTCGCTTATCTTCAATTGTCCAGGGTAGTACTGAAACCACTTTTTATGTGTTAGCTGTTTATTTTGGGTCGGTTGGCATCAAAAATATCCGTCATGCTGCTGTCTGTGGGATAATTGCTGATTTTGCTGGCATAGTTGCCGCAATATTTATTGCTTACTGGTTTTTCGGATAATGTTAGTTCACCTCAAAACACTGGGTTGTCGTCTTAATGAGGCAGAGTTAGAGACCTGGGCCCAGGCTTTTCAAAAAGCGGGTCACCAAATCACCCGTAAACTTGATGATGCCCATGTAGTCATTATCAATTCTTGCGCTGTAACCGCAGATGCCGCTCGAAAATCACGGCAACTGATTCGTCGGGTACATAGAGAAAATCCAACAGCAAAACTTGTTGTCAGTGGTTGTTATGCCACATTAAACGAAAATGAAGCGGCTCAACTACTGGGCGTTGATTTAGTTGTCAGTAATAAAGATAAGAATCTATTAGTTGAACAAACGTTATCTGCGTTGAATTTTGATACCATGCCGGCCATGTCGACTGAACCGGGTGAAATCTCGTTATTTAGCCGGGGTAGACAGCGTGCTTTTGTAAAGGTACAAGATGGCTGTCGTTATCGATGCACATTTTGTATTGTAACCGTTGCACGGGGTGAAGAAATTAGCCGCCCTGTCGCTGTCATCATCGATGAAATTAATTCTTTGCACCAGCAAGGTGTTAATGAAGTTATCCTCACGGGTGTACATCTGGGGGGTTATGGCAGTGACGTTGAAAGTAATTTAACTGAATTAATACTAACTATTTTAGATAAAACCAAAATCCCACGATTAAGGCTAGGCTCATTAGAACCTTGGGAATTACCGGCTGACTTTTTTAGCTTATTTCAAAATACCCGCTTAATGCCTCATTTGCATTTGCCTTTGCAAAGTGGCTCAGATTCTGTACTCCGCAGAATGGCAAGACGTTGCAAAACAGATGAGTTTGCCAATATAGTTAAACAGGCTCGCAAACAGATTAAAAACTTTAATATCACCACCGATATTATTGTTGGATTCCCTGGCGAAACAGAACTAGAGTGGCAGCAAAGTTTTGACTTTATTAAAGCCGTAGGGTTTGGCCATATTCATATATTCACCTATTCCAGTCGTGAAGGCACAAAAGCAGCAACGCTACCCAATCAGCTAACTAACGAAATAAAAAAGCAACGTAGCAAACAATTACATGAATTAGCAGAGACCATGAAACAACAGTTTGTGGCAGAAAATATAGGGCAGGAATATGCCGTTTTATGGGAAGGTCAAAAACGGGATCTAGATAGTAATAATCAATACGTATTTGGTTACACCCCAAATTACCTCAGGGTTTCCTGTAAAATATTAAAAACCGAGTCTATTGAAAATAAAATAATTAATGCAGAATTACATACGCATTCAAAAAGCGAAATTTTCTGTTATTTGAAATTATAAGCAAGTTAAAATTAAGATAAATTCGCTGTTGATCTATTAGTCTGTATCAATATTTAATAAGAATTAATGAATGCGAACCTATCATTCTGACTAAAAACTTAGATAATAATTGGTTAACGCAATTCATTTAATTCATAATACTGTTAAACCAACCCAAGTATAAATTTTATCTCTCAGTGACAACACCAATGGAAATAAGCCCAAACCCGTTAGGCAATCGTTTTAGAAGTTATCTTCCTGTTATTATCGATATCGAAACTGCGGGCTTTAATGCTAAAAAAAATCCGTTATTGGAAATAGCAGCAGTGATAGTGGAGCCCGATGATCAGGGGTTATTGCAATTAACAGAAACGCATGCATGTAATGTAGTCCCTTTTAGTGGTTCTGACTTAGATGAAGCTGCATTAAAATTTACGGGTATAGATCCATATCACCCATTTCGTATGGCTATTGATGAAAAAGAGGCACTAAGCAAAATTTTTAAGCCCGTAAAAGTTGCAGTCAAACGAAATGAATGTACCAGAGCGATTCTGGTCGGACACAACCCAGCTTTTGACATTAATTTTTTAAATGCTGCTATAGAAAGAACTCGAATTAAACGTAGCCCTTTTCACCCTTTCAGTAGTTTTGATACTGCGACTCTGGGTGGCCTGGCCTATGGTCAAACAGTGCTAGCAAAAGTTGCCAAAGCGGCTGAACTAGAATGGGATAGTGATAAGGCACATTCAGCAATTTATGATGCCGAACAAACTGCAAGACTATTTTGTATGATTGTAAATCGCTGGAAAGAACTTGAAGACTTTGAAAAAAGTCAGCAAATTTGAAGTCATAAATTAAAAAGCAAAAGGCAAAACTTTAATTCTGCCTTTTGCCTCAGGTTTTTAACTTTCCTTAGTTTCTTTAGTTGCCGCTGCAACCATGCCTTCCAGCTCACCTTTGTTGTATAAGTCCATAATAATGTCACAGCCTCCAACCAATTCTCCATCAATATAGAGCTGAGGATAAGTAGGCCAATTAGAATATTCTTTAAGCGCCTCTCTTACTTCAAGGTCTTCAAAAATATTGATATACATAAATTGGGTATTGCAGGCTTTTAATGCCTGAACTACCTGGGAAGAAAAACCACACTGTGGAAAATCCGGTGAGCCTTTCATATATAATACAACTGGGTGACTTCCAAGTTGATCTTTAATTCGTTCTATAACATCCATTACTGATTACTCAAAAAATAAAAACCCAGTAATTTTATCAAGTTTTCGAGAATAGCAAAACTTATTCTCAAAAAAAAAGCACCTAGCAAAACTATTTCTTGCCTGAAAATACGGTACAGTTATAATAAAAGGTTTTTTCACGAGCCATGAGTATTATTGCTTCATCAATCAAAGTACACTACAACAATGACTAGCCATATTATGCCTACATACGGACGTTTACCTGTTACCTTTGAAAAAGGGCAAGGTGCCTGGCTATGGGATCAAAATAACAATCGTTACTTTGATGCCCTGTCCGGTATAGCGGTGTGCAATTTGGGGCATGCTCACCCTGCTATTCATAATGCTATTTGTAAGCAAAGTGAAAAACTTTTACATACTTCCAATTTGTATGGAGTAGCCAGCCAAGAACAATTAGCCGACCAATTAATCAGAAAAAGCGGTATGGATAATGTTTTTTTCTGTAACTCAGGTGCTGAAGCAAATGAAGCCGCAATTAAGATCGCAAGGCTTTACGGGCATCAACAAGGAATTGATAACCCCTGTATTTTGGTCATGAAAAAAAGTTTTCATGGTAGAACCATGGCGACTCTTAGTGCAACTGGAAACAAAAAAATTCAGCACGGATTTTCTCCTTTGCTCGAGGGCTTTCAGTTTGTTCCGTTTAATGATACAAATGCAATAATTAATGCTATCAAACAAAATAGCAACATTGTCGCTGTTTTTGTTGAGCCAATACAAGGCGAAGGAGGCGTAAACATTCCTGCATCTGACTTCCTTAACCAGATTCGTACAATTTGTACTGAGCACCATTTGTTAATGATGTTGGACGAGATTCAGACAGGTATAGGCCGTACTGGAAAATTTCTTGCATATCAGCACAATGATATTATTCCAGATGTATGTACTTTGGCTAAAGCTCTAGGCAATGGTGTACCAATTGGAGCCTGTCTTGCGCATGGTACAGCAGCAACATTATTAACAGCGGGTAAACATGGCTCAACATTTGGTGGAAACCCTTTAGCATGCAGTGCCGCACTTGCAGTATTAGAGACGCTGGAGCAAGAAAATATTATTGAACAGGTTGAAGCTAAAGGCGCCCTGATCAATTCAATGCTAACAAGCTTTCTAAAGAATAATCATGCGGTTGCCAATATTAGAAACAAGGGGTTAATGATAGGATTAGATCTCTATATGCCCTGTATAGAGCTGGTAAAACTAGCACTAGAAAAAGGCTTGCTGATTAATGTAACCGCTGAAAGCACAATACGCTTGTTACCTCCACTAATCATTACTACAGAACAAATTGAATATCTGACAAGTAATTTATCAGAACTCATTCATGAATTTACACAATAACTGCAATTTATTATGCAACCAAGACATTTTATTAGCTTGCTAGACTTAACTAGCCATGAATTTCGTGATTTAATTAATAGAGCGATAGATTTAAAAAATAACAGAAACTCTGACCACCAACCTTTAAAAGGTCAAGTTTTAGCAATGATTTTTGAAAAGTCATCAACACGCACTCGCATTTCGTTTGAAGCAGGTATGACTCACTTTGGAGGGAGTGCTCTTTTTTTATCTCCTAGAGATACACAGTTAGGGCGAGGAGAGCCATTGCAAGACAGTGCAAAAGTTATTTCCAGCATGGTGGATTGCATCATGTTACGTACTTTTTCTCATGAAACAGTGACTACTTTTGCAAAATATTCCAGCGTTCCTGTGATTAATGGTTTAACCGAACTCTTGCATCCATGCCAGTTATTGGCAGATATGCAGGCATATTTTGAACATAGAGGCGATATTAAAGGTAAAACTGTTACATGGGTGGGTGATGGTAATAATATGTGTCACTCCTATATCAATGCAGCTTGTGTTCTTGATTTTAAACTTAATATTGCCTGCCCTGATGGATATTTTCCTAATCAAGCCATTGTTGAAGCAGCAGGAGATCGTATCTCATTTTTCAATACTACAGAATTGGCAGCTGAAAATTCTGATTTAGTGGTGACTGATGTATGGGCCAGTATGGGGCAAGAGGAAGAACAAAAAAAACGTGAGATAGCGTTTAAAAATTATCAAGTCACATCCTCTACTATGCAGGCTGCCAATAACGATGCTGTTTTTATGCATTGTCTTCCTGCTCATAGAGGTGAAGAAGTTGCAGCAGAAGTCATTGATGGCCCACAAAGCATTGTTTTTGATGCTGCAGAAAATCGCTTGCATGCTCAAAAGGCGTTGCTTGAATTTTTGCTGTGTAAATAACCGCTACCTGGCTTTAACCCTACAAAAAGGTTCAAATGTGAAAAAAATATTAATACCTATTATTAGTTTATTGATTATCAGCTTTACTGTTAATGCAAAAACTGTGTATGTAACTGATTCGATGAAATATACACTTAGAAGTAATGAAAGTAATCGTAGCAAAATTTTAAAAATGATGCCGAGTGGAACTTCATTGACTGTCATCAGTGAAAATGCCAACACAGGCTATAGTAAAGTGCGTACTTCAAATGGAACTGTTGGATTTATTTTAACCAGACATACTTTAAACAAACCCATTAGTCGATGGTATCTAAACAAAGCCAATAAAAAACTTGAGACATTGCAGCAACAATATGATGCGATTAAACAAGAACTTAGTCAGTTAAAAGGGGATAACAAAGAAACCTTATCGTCCAAAGAATCTTTGTCTAAAGAACGTGATGTTTTAAGTAAAGAACTTAATGACCTACGTCAAACTGCATCAAATGCTGTGCAATTAAAACATCAACGTGATCAACTACAGGAACGTGTTATTTCTGTAGAAAGAGAATTACAACAAGTGAAGCGTGAGAATCAGACGCTTGAAGACAGTACCAATCAGGACTGGTTTTTATATGGCGGGATATTATCTCTGATTGGTGTTATTTTAGGCTTTATACTTCCAAAACTTAGCTGGCGGCGTAAAACCAGCAATTGGGATACTTTTTAGATTCAAGATATAAGGTAAATTAAGACACTCGCTGTCAGTTAATTTTTTACTTTACATTTTATATTAATAATTAGGATTTATTTACATGGCAAATTCAGGGGATAAAAACACCCGCACCTTTTCATCTTTAGTTGTTGATGGCATGGAACGAGCACCCAGTCGTGCAATGTTACATGCTGTGGGTTTTAAAAATGAGGATTTCAAAAAACCGCAAATTGGTATTGCCTCTACATGGAGTATGGTAACGCCCTGCAACATGCACATAAATAACTTGGCGGATCATGCTGCAAAAGGTGTTGATAATGCCAACGGTAAAGCGGTTATCTTTAATACGATTACTATTTCTGACGGTATTTCCATGGGTACTGAAGGAATGAAATATTCATTGGTATCGCGTGAAGTGATCGCTGATTCAATTGAAACTGTAGTGGGCTGTCAAGGTTTTGATGGAATTGTTGCTATCGGTGGCTGTGACAAAAATATGCCGGGCTGTATGATTGGTATAGCAAGATTAAACCGCCCCAGTGTGTTTGTTTACGGAGGAACAATACTACCCGGCTGCCATAAAAATAAAAAACTGGATGTGGTCTCTGTTTTTGAAGCTGTTGGAGCCAGGGCTAACAATAAGATTGATGATGCTGAACTGGCTGCAATTGAAGAAAAAGCAATTCCGGGTGCCGGATCATGTGGTGGTATGTATACTGCAAATACCATGGCATCAGCTATTGAAGCTTTAGGTATGAGTTTACCTAATAGCTCTGCACAAGCTGCAGTTTCAGCAGATAAACGAGTTGACTGTGAACGTGCGGGCGCAGCTGTATTAGAATTATTAAAAAATGATATTAAACCCAGCGATATCATGACCAAAAAAGCATTTGAAAATGCTATTACAATTGTTATTGCTTTAGGTGGCTCAACCAATGCTGTCTTACATATATTAGCTATGGCAAATGCCAGCAATGTAGATATTACATTGGATGATTTTACTCGTATCGGTGCACACGTACCTATGCTAGCTGATTTAAAACCCAGCGGTCGATATCAAATGGCGGAATTGATTGAAATTGGTGGTATCCAGCCATTAATGAAAACCTTGCTGGATCAAGGCCTACTTCATGGTGATTGTTTAACAGTTACGGGTAAAACATTAGCAGAAAATCTGGCAGATGTTAGCCCTTATCCTGATGGTCAGGACATGATCCGTCCTCTGGATAATCCAATTAAAAAAGATAGCCATTTAGCCATACTTTATGGCAACTTGGCTACTGAAGGTTCAGTTGCTAAAATTACCGGTAAAGAAGGCTTGGTGTTTACTGGCTCGGCCAAAGTTTTTGATGCTGAAGAACTGGCCTTACAAAGTATACTCAATGGTGATATAGTCAAGGGCGATGTGATAGTTATTCGCTATGAAGGCCCACAAGGCGGACCGGGTATGCGTGAAATGCTCTCCCCTACTTCTGCTGTTATGGGAAAAGGGCTGGGACAAGAAGTGGCTTTGATTACTGATGGTCGTTTTTCAGGTGGAACACATGGTTTTGTGGTTGGACATATCACACCTGAGGCTCATGTTGGCGGTGCTTTAGCTATTGTTGAAAATGGTGATACAATCACCATTGATGCTGAAATGAAAGAGCTTATTTTACATCTTGATGACAATGAAATTTCTCAACGCCTTGCGAATTGGCAGCAACCAAAGCCCAGGTATACACGAGGTGTTTTATCGAAATATGCAAAGCAGGTTAGCTCTGCATCACTAGGTGCTGTAACAGATAATTAATAACTCTGTACGTTAGGTAACGCGCAATAAATAACCTACCAGGATTGCGCAGGATTTTTATTCGTCTTCAAGGCGCAATGGAGGGAGCTTAGCAAGCTATGTAACCGGAGTTGCAACGCAGAATACGAATAAAAAGACTAGTAAGACTGCTGGGTTATTTGTTGCGAGTTGCCTTAGGTAAAGCTTTCATATTTTAAAGTTTTTTGCACAACTAATATACTTGTAACTAGCCAAAATATTACAGTCTGCCCAACAGTTTCTCACTGTTATTGTTGGGCATGGTGGCTTTGCCCAACTTAATTATCAATTTGCTTTAAGTTAAAACTAAACTGATCTATATCCTAATCTCATGCCAATCAATCACACAAATTTTGTAAACTGGTTTAGAGATTCAGCCCCTTATATTCATGCTCATCGTAATAAAACATTCGTTATTTGCTTTAGTGGCGAAGCTGTTGATGAAGAATGTGATAATCTGATTCATGATTTTGCTTTACTTAAAAGTCTCGGCATACGCCTAATTTTAGTTCATGGAATACGTCTGCAAATTGATCAGAGATTAAAACAGAAAAAAATCATTCCCTGGTTTAATCAAAACTTAAGAATTACTGACGATAGCGCCCTTTTATGTGTTAAAGAAGCGGCTGGACTGGTCCGCGTTGAAATTGAAGCAATGCTTTCAATGGGGCTGGCTAATTCTCCGATGGCTGGTGCGAAAATCAAAGTCGCTTCAGGAAACTTTGTTATTGCCAGGCCACTGGGTATTATTGATGGTGTTGATCATCAACATACCGGTAAAGTTCGTCGTATTGAACATGCGGCTATACATCAACAATTAGATCAGGATAATGTTGTATTAATTTCCCCTATTGGATATTCCCCTACAGGTGAAATTTTTAATCTTGCTGCTGAACAAGTTGCAACTGAAGTTGCTATTGCGGTACAAGCAGAAAAATTAATACTGCTCACTGAAGAAAACTGTACATCTCAGCAGAAATTAATTCCACAAATGACAGCTAGTGAAGCGGAACACTTTTTACATAAAAATACAAACATAGATATCACTCAAACCAGCGCATTAAATGCTGCCATCCAAAGCTGTCAACAAGGTGTTAAACGCGTTCATTTAATTAATAGAAACATTGAAGGTGCTTTATTACTGGAACTGTTTACCCGAGATGGTAAAGGAACGCTAATTAGTTCTAATCCATTTGAAGAAATTCGTCCGGCAAACCTGGAGGACATTGCAGGTATCCTGGAATTAATAAAGCCATTAGAACAGCAAGGCTTATTAGTTAAACGCTCCAGAGAAAAACTGGAAATAGAAATCAATGATTACATCGTCATTCAACGTGATGGTCTGATCATCGGTTGTACGGCATTACATCAAATGAATGACAAGCAATCCGCTGAAATAGCATGTCTAGCTATACACACGGATTACCAAAATTCTGCCCGTGGTAACAGTTTATTAGAACATCTGGTTTCAAAGGCAAAAAGAGAAAAATTGAACAAATTGTTTGTTTTGTCCACTCAGAGTATGCATTGGTTTATTGAACGAGGTTTTCAAGTCACTGAAATTGATACGTTACCTGAACAGCGCAAAGAGTTTTACAATTATGAAAGAAACTCTAAAGTGCTTTGCAAAAGCATATAGAAAATGATGGCACCTCTATTAATTTTTCAGATTACCGATTTACATATCTTTGCTGAACCTGGCAAGACCATGGCAGGTGTTAATACTGAACATTATTTTCATCAGATCTTAAAATATGCCAATGAAAAACACGGTAGAGCTGACTTGACACTTGTGACGGGTGATTTAGCGCAAGAACCTTGTCATCAGAGTTACCAAAGAATTTATGCTGAACTCGAAAAATATAAAACAAGAACAATTTGCTTGCCAGGAAATCATGATGACATGGAAGAAATGCAAAAGGTCATTAATGGCAACCTTATTAATTGCAACAAACTGATACAGTTTAAGTATTGGCAAATCATTAGCCTAAATAGTAAAAAATCGGGATCAGAAGGCGGTTATTTAGCAGCTGAAGAACTTGATTTTTTAACTAACACTTTAAAAAACAGTCCTGATCTCAGTACAGTTATTGCAGTTCATCATCACCCTCTGCCAACAAACAGTGTGTGGATGGATACCATGATGATAGAAAATAGCGATGAACTGTTTTTAACACTGAAACAATATCCACACGTTAAAGTGATAACTTGCGGTCATATTCATCAACAGTTGGAAATCAACAAAGATAATAAATTAATATTAGGAACACCCTCTACCTGTTTTCAGTTTAAACCACTATGCCTTGATTACACGATTGATGAAATGGAGCCCGCTTATAGAACAATGGAGCTCTATCCTGATGGTAGATTTAGAACAAAACTATATCGTGTACCTTTAGAAATAATTGATGCGGTAATATTCAAATAAATATCCCTGATTTTAACGTTAGGCTAACTTCACAAACAGTGTCATTCCAAGCAACGGGAGGAATCTTGAATTTTTGAGCAACAAAATTTCTCGGTACACCACTTCGCTGCTCCTTGTATTACCCTACCTTCTGCATAAACCACATGAACAAGGTGAATGTAGTAATATATCTGTCCATACAGTCGTCCCGCTGGTTGAAATGACAACCCATTTAAAGTTTGACCTGTGCTTTGTAATTAGTTTTTTTTAAAGCTGAATTACTACATTTTGTTTCTTATATGTCGTTGCTTAAACCTAGAATAATCAGTTGAACACTGATTTTGTGGAAAATCTGGATGCAAAAGACAAAGAATCACTTGCAGATAAAGCTTCCGCATCCTGCTTACGCCCCTTACCTACTTCCATGTAGGCAATGGCCTTAGTCCTTATCAAGAGTGATTCTGCAGTATTTTGCTTCCAGATTTCTTCACAAAACAGTGTAGCGGCTATGCTTAACCCTATGGGTGATAAATACAAACCTTTAATAAGTATAATATTCATAGAGTTATCTATATACTTAGCGGTCAACTGATTATTCTAGGTTAAAGACTAAATCACTGTGTTACCTGAAATTAGGTTATTATTTGACTGTAGTTAACTGACTGACTGACTCACTCACGTGTAGCACACATTACCCCCATACTTGGCAATATACTGTTAGAACAATGAAGAAATTATTCTCACCTGCGATTAACCTGATGAACCAGTTAAATTACAGGAAAAAATTTGCCTTATTAGGTTCTATTTCTTTCATGGCTATTGGTGTTTTGATTGTCAGTCTTTT
>Ga0256847_1001454_pt1 | contig 12107 bp, 10 predicted proteins | sample TeddybearmetaG_FD_189099 | JGI IMG/M metagenome (GOLD analysis project Ga0256847, IMG submission 189099) | Hydrothermal vent microbial communities from East Pacific Rise, Pacific Ocean - Teddybear | ecosystem: Environmental > Aquatic > Marine > Hydrothermal vents | place: Pacific Ocean: East... | reverse complement strand
TGTTGCGCCTATACCCAAATAGCAAGTATTCAAAAGACGCTCGGCAGAGAATGATCTATTTACGCAATCGATTGGCGGATTACGAACTGCATGTTGCAACCTACTATATGCAAAGAGATGCTTATCTTGCAGCAGCAAATCGTGCTAAATATGTAGTAGACCACTACCCAAAGACACAAGCAGTTCCGCGCGCGCTAGAAATGATGATGATTTCATATAATCTGTTAGATTTACCTCAATTGGCGGAAAATAGTCGTAAGGTGTTATTGTTGAACTACCCAGAATACGAGATTTGATCGTTAACTGTCAAATTTAAGCACCTAACGATACCTCAGCATTGCTTAGCAGCGACGCGTAACTCCTAGCAAAAGTTAACATAATTATTTTACACAATGAGGCTTGACCAAGAGACTAATGATCTTGCGGTAAAGACTTGCGCTAAAAGTGCATTGTTTTACTATCGAACTCAGATAATAAAAGTAGCAATATCAAAAAATCGTATCAGAACGCCAATCAACTCCATCTAGAATTTAATGGAAATCATAACATGATCATCCTCTACCAATTTCCAATATCTCACTTTTGTGAAAAGGTTCGTTGGGCTCTCGAGTTCAAAAACATCGATCATAAAACGATCAATATGGTCCCGGGGCTACATTTTAATCAAACAAAGAAAATGGGTATCAAATCATCCGTTCCGATTATTGAGCACGATAAAAAAATCATTCAAGGTTCACTTGAAACTATTGATTATTTAGATAAGACATTTCCTGAACATTCTTTGACACCAACGGACTATGAGCAAAGAAAAGAAGCTCTAAACTGGGAAAATTATTTGGCTGAAGAAGTTGGCGTTACGGTTCGATTATGTGTTTATCATATATTGTTAGATCATCCAAAAATTGTTAAGCCGTTTTTCACCAATAACGGCCCCTGGTATGGAAACTTGTTTTTATCACTAGCCTTCCCAAAATTGGTCTCTAAAATGCGTTACTTTATGAAAATAAATTCTGAATCAGCTGTTTTAGCAAGAAAACAATTATCAGCCGCAATTGATAAGTTAGCTCAACATTATCAAGACAATCAATTCCTTGTTGGTGATAAATTCAGCCGCGCAGATTTAACCGCAGCATCATTATTAGCACCATTATCAAAGCAACCTAAATACGGATTGGATTGGCCAAAAGAACTTCCTGATGAGCTCAACAAACTTATGAGTGAGTTTGCTAGCAAAACACAATGGGTTGATCGGATGTACGATAAATACCGATAGCCTCAGTTACTATTGACTAGAGTTTTTGTGATTTATATCAGTATTAAATGTAGCAATAGCTTCGCCACTATCTTTCCATTGCTGTATCTCTTGTTCAGTCGCTTTAGGTGAAAACCAACCCATATGGGCATAAAATATTCCGATAATTGGAGAAATCCAACAGGCGAACGCCAATGGAATATAGAGCAGATTCTCTAAGTTACCTTCTGCAATCCCCAAACCTAATGCAGTGATAACAAAAGCTCCACCTGCGTTCCAAGGTATAAGTGGTGACATTAATGTGCCTCCCTCTTCAATCGCACGGGATAAATTAAGTGTTGAATACCCCATGCCTCGATAAACTGGAGAATACATTCTGCCCGGCAGTGCAATAGACAAATACGGGTCACCCGCGACTAAATTGGTCGCAAATGCTGTGCCCACTGCAGCTGTTTGTGTCCCAGCAAACGTATGAATTTTACTCTTGATAGAACTAATGATTGAATGCAAACAACCGGTTTTCTCCAGCGCTCCACCATATCCCAGAGCGATTAGTATTAACGAAATAGTCCACATCATCGATTGGATGCCTCCTCGATTAAGGAGACTGTCTATTTCTTTAATACCTGTTTCAATCGAATAGCCATTATTAGCGTAGATAAAAATAGATTCCACGCTCTCACCTTGAGCAATAATGGCGGTAATGCCGCCAACAAGCACTCCGGCGAATAGCGAAGGTATTGGCGGATATTGCTTGATTGCCAGTCCCATAACTATCAATGCCGGCAAAAGCACCCAGACTGAAATAGTAAAGTTATTCTCTAGCGCAGCAGTGATGTTGCTGATTTTTTCAAAAGAAACACTCTGTGCATCAATTTCAAAAAAACCAACCACTAAATAAATAACCAGTGCGATTATCATGGAAGGAATAGTAGTGGGCATCATGTTCTTGATGTGATCAAAAACGTTGGTTCCAGTTACAGCGGGCGCGAGGTTGGTTGTATCAGAAAGTGGTGAAATTTTATCACCAAAAAATGCGCCGGATACCACGGCTCCAGCCGTCCAATACATTGGGATATCGAATCCCTCCCCTATTCCCATCAAAGCCAAACCAACCGTTCCAATGGTTCCCCATGAAGTCCCGAGAGAAATAGAAACAATCGAACAGATAATCATTGCTGCCGCTAAAAACATTTCCGGCGATATTACTTTTAAACCGAAATAAATAATACTGGGGACGGTGCCGCTGGCAATCCAAACACCGATAATCATGCCAACCGTTAACAATACTGAAACCGAAGGCAAAGCGACATGTATAACATGGAAGATACCTTGTTCAATATCTGCCCAACTTAAACCTAGTCTAATTCCCACTAAACTCGTAATCGCCAAGCCAATAGCCAAAGGAATATGGGGTTCAAATACACCAAAATAGAAAATTTGTGTACCTAATATAAGCAGTGTTAACGCGACTGGAGTCAAAGCTAACATCAAGCTAGGATGAGGGTTATTAGAGGCTTTCATTGAGAGACCTTTTATTATTCTTTAACGACTGAGTTTGACAGAGCTTCAGCATAACTACAAGGCAAGCGAATTGTCATCCTGAAAACTCCAACCGGAATAATCTCTACGAACTCGCCCGTTTGGTAGTTGGGTGGCATCTTTTCTAAGCATATCAAAATGACTAGCTATAGAATTATCGTTTTGCTTTTTCAATCGATCGGAATCTGCGTGAATATCATATATCAATAGCAACTGATCGGCTAAATCCTCTGTTTTTAGTGTTATTTCATTAGATGGTGGATAAAGTTCGCATTCAGCACGAGTTTCTTTCAAACCAAATGCATGGCAAAACGCTCGATAAATCATCCAGCTACCTCTGAGTTTCCCTTCCAGCGTATGACCAGCTATGTGAGGTGTGGCTATTAACGTTTGCTCAAGAAAAAATCGTGACACATTTGGCTCATCTTCATAAACATCTAGCACCACATGAGCATGGTTTGGCTGATCAAGATATTCATACAAAGCTCGATTGTCTACTACAGAACCACGCGAGGAATTGATTAGAAGTTGGTTCTTGCCTAGTAAGGACAAAATATCTGCTGATACTAGATGATGAGTAGAATGAACTCCCTGTCTAATAATGGGAACATGCAAAGTCACAACATCGCACTTAATAACATCTTTCATTTCTACCAGGCTACTATGATGTCCTGCCTTTTTTAAAGGTGGATCACAAAGTAAATATTTAATGTTGAGTATATCTAAGCATCTAGCTAACTCAGTTCCCACATTCCCAGCACCAACAATACCAATGGTTAAATGGTGAATGTCACGATTAGTTGATTTACACCAAAAGGCAATAGCACTTAACACATATTGGGCAACAGCCGCCGCATTGCAACCAGCAGCATTTGACCAGTGGATATTATTAGATTCAAGCCAATTGGTGTCTAAGTGGTCAGTACCGATGGTTGCTGTACCAACAAACTTGACCTTGGAGTTTTGTAGTAATTTTGAATTGACCCTGGTAATTGAGCGACAAAGTAACGCATCAGCATCCTTCAACGTTTCAGCAGAGATACAACGTCCATCTGCTCTAATAATTTCAGCAATCCCGCTAAACAAATGATCAATACCGGGCATATTTTGGTCAACAACAATTTTTAATGGGGTATTCATTAGTATTTTATAGTCGCGGGCTAATTAACAGATAGTCTATACCACCTGAGTATGGAATAAGTATATAATCCTCAATATCACAGCCAGATAGGAATGAACAGATGAGCGAAAAACTCGCCAAGCATTATTCAGAGATACTTACGGAAATCGGTGAAGATGTCAATCGTAATGGTTTGTTAGACACTCCAAAACGTGCAGCAAAAGCGATGCAGTTTTTGACTCGTGGATATCATCAAAAACTAGATGAAGTCGTTAACAACGCTATATTTGAATCTAACAACGATGACATGGTAATCGTAAAGGATATTGAGCTTTATTCACTTTGCGAACACCACCTACTACCTTTTATTGGCAAATGCCACGTTGCTTATCTACCAACAGGAAAGGTGATTGGTCTTTCAAAAATAGCCCGAATAGTTGATATGTTTGCCCGCCGTCTGCAAATTCAGGAAAACATGACTAAGCAAATTGCCGAGGCTATTATGCAAGTGACCGGGGCATCTGGTGCTGCGGTGGTTATTGAAGCCAAACATATGTGTATGATGATGCGGGGCGTAGAAAAGCAAAACTCTTCTATGCTAACTTCCGTTATGTTAGGTTGTTTTAGGAAAAAACCAGCGACCCGAGCTGAGTTCTTGAACTTGATAAAAAGTTAAACAGGCTTTCAGTAAAACATTATCTTCGCTTATGTCTAGTGGCCAGCTTAAAAATTTCGCGAGTGTAAAACCTGCAAATATAGAATGGCAAAATGGTCTTCCTTACAGTTTGGAATTCGATGATGTGTATTTTTCTATCCATGGGGCGATAGAAGAATCTCAATATGTTTTCATTGAAGGGAATCAGCTGAATGAAGATTGGAACAACTCATCGCAAAATAACTTTCTACTTGCAGAGCTAGGTTTTGGAAGTGGTCTGAATTTTCTAGTCACGGCAAACGAATGGCAAGCATTTCTTCGCCAATCGAACAAGCAAAAATTTTCTAAGAGCGAATTAAAGCATTTACATTATGTCGCGATAGAAAAAAGTCCCTTCTGTTTAGTTGATTTAATTAAAGCCTGTAAATGTTGGCCAGAGTTTGCACAAATAAGCGAGAAACTAATCGATAATTATCCATCGCAGACTTTTGCTCGTCATCAAATAACTTTTCCAGAATTTCAGCTCACCCTCACTCTTATGTTTATGCCTGTCGAAGATGCACTAATAGACCTAATAACAGAATCAAAAAACAGTGAAAATAAAGCTAAATTCGATCATTGGTTTTTAGATGGTTTTGCACCTGATAAAAACTCTGATATGTGGAGCGAAGCAAACGCTACCAATATTGCAAAGCTATCTAGAACCGGTACTAGGCTCGCGTCCTATAGTGTAGCAGGATCAGTTAAACGTGCTCTGAGTAAGGTGGGTTTTGAAATTTCAAAATGCAAGGGCTTCGCGAAAAAACGTGAAATGCTAACGGCTGTATTTAATGATGTTCGATCCATGAACGTAGAATCAACATTCATCAACATAAAATATGAAAGGCCTTGGTTTAACCTAGCGAGTGATTTCTCTAAGGGCAACGAAAATAAGATAGCAATTATCGGCGCTGGAATTGCGGGATGTGCAACAGCATATGCTTTTGCACAACGTGGGATTAGCTGTGATCTTTTTGATCAACGCGAAGGATTAGCTCAAGCAGCTTCAGGCGCAGCGGCCGGTATTTTTCATCCTCAACTCACCCTCGACATGAACTATTCTAGTCAGTTTAGTTGGTTATCCTATTTAAGGCTCAATCGTTTTCTTTCCTGCTTGAACGATAAAGAGCACTCTGGCGTTGTTTTAAGCCAAGGTGTATATCGAGTTTTAGAAAACGAAGCGAAAATTATTGGCCTTAAGCAATTATCCCATCGGCTTAGCTTGAATAAATGGATGAAAATCCGGCAACTTGCTGATAAAACTCAAGTGTTGTACTTTCCGCATTCTGCCGCGTTAAACATTCCGACGTTATGCCAACTATTTATCAGTAAATTGAACAAGCAAGAATCAAAACTCCGACTAAACACTCATATTAAAGCCATTGAGCATAACGACGCTAAATACGTTCTTTCGTTTGAACAACAAACTAAAATTTATGATCACGTGATCTATTGTGCTGGAGCAAAAAGTAACTTACTCGAACAATTAACGATTAAGAATACCAATACCACTAGAGGGCAAAGCTGTTTTTTCGAATCCGAAATGATGGCTGACAAAATAAAATCAGTTTTGTGTGAGAAAATATATCTAGTCCCAGGTGAATCTAACCGTTTTCACCTAGGTTCAACCTTTGATGACATTGCCGATTCCAATACTGATTTTGATACTGACAACTCATTAACGATGCAAAGCCAAACTGAACTTCTCAACAATCTCATCAAGTTACTGGATAGACATCAGTACCCCGTCTTAACCCAAAAACAAATTCATTCAGTTCCTCTCAACGGTACGGTCGGATACCGATTGCACTCTAGTGATCGTATGCCATTAGTTGGAGCCCTGTTTAATCAACAAAAGTTACAACATGACTTTGAAGGTTTGGGGCAACGGCGATTAAAAAGAGCTAACCTTAGTCACTACAATTTGCCCGGGCTTTGGATTAATTCTGCCCATGGTTCTCATGGATTGTTACATTCTCTGCTCTCTGCAGAACATCTTGTTAGCCAAATTACTAACCAACTATCACCAATATCCTGTGAGCTTTCCAACGCCCTCAACCCAGCAAGATTCTTAATTCGTCGATTGAAACAATAATATCAAAATCAGATTTTCAACTCCGCCCAGATCTTAAAACAATTATTACTGCATCGCTAATGCGAATGATTTGCATTTAGATCATTTCCATCCTATAATCCTTACAACTTAACAAACTTCTTATACAATTAGCGGAAAATCACCAATGAAAATCAACACCATAGCCCTGGCAGTTGCAGCTCTATTAACAAGTACAACCGCGTTTGCTAGCGAGCCATCAAACCAGGAATTAATGGATCTTTTGAAAAAGCAACAGGCTCAAATCGAAGAGCTACAAAGAAATCTTGGCAAAACAGATGAAAAAGTAGAGGAAACCGATCAAAAGGTAGAAGCCAGTGTCGTTGCGATTGAAGAGACACTCACACAAACATCATCTAACAGTACAAAAATAGGCGGATATGGAGAATTACATTACAATAATATAGAAGATGATAAAACCATTGATTTTCACCGCTTTGTACTTTATTTTGCCCATGAATTCACTGAAAGCATTCGTTTTTTCTCGGAGTTAGAGTTGGAGCACGCATTTTCTGGCGACGGTAAGCCAGGTGAAGTCGAGCTAGAGCAAGCTTATGTTGAAATCGACCTAACAGACGACACAAGCCTAAAAACTGGCGTGTTCTTACTTCCCGTTGGTATCACCAATGAAACTCACGAACCACCGGCGTTCTATGGCGTTGAACGAAACCCAGTTGAAAAAAACATCATCCCTGCAACTTGGTGGGAAGCCGGCGCTGGCTTTAATACCCGCTTTTCTGATGGTTTAAGCGCTGATTTTGCCATCCACTCTGGACTGAGTGTGCCCACTGACGGAAGTAAATCTTTCCTAATCAGAAGTGGTCGTCAAAAAGCGGCCAAGGCGAATGCAGATAGCTTAGCTTATACGGCGAGAATTAAATATACCGCCATTCCGGGTTTAGAATTAGCAGCCTCCTATCAACTTCAAGATGACGTGTCTCAAGGTGCCGTTGGTGCAGATGCAACACTTTTTACCGCACATGCTATTTATAATACCGGAGACTTTGGGATCAGAGCTTTATATGCAACTTGGGATATTGATAGTCCAGAAGCCAAGGCAATTGGCCGTGATACCCAAAAAGGCTATTACATAGAACCTAGTTACAAAATTAATGAGTATTTTGGAGTGTTCGCTCGCTACAATGAATGGGATAATAACGCCGGTGACTCTGCTGACACAGAAAAAAAGCAAACCAACTTCGGCATCAGTTATTGGCCCATCGAAGATGTTGTGTTCAAATTCGATGTTGAGAGCCGTTCCGGCGCTCAAGACGGAAATGGATTTAATTTAGGTTTTGGCTATCAGTTCTAGATTAGACTTGATCTCAGCTATTTTTTGGATTTTAGTTTTAAAAGAGACACATGAGAATAGTTATTATTAAACAAACTAATAATCCAGCGAAAACGATCATCCTTTGGATGATCGTTTTCTCGATCTTGGCTATCACACCTAATTTGTCTGCTAGAACCTATATCAGCCAAGATGAATTTTTGAATATTGTCGCGGCTCGCGACTCGACGTTTATTGTTTCTAATTTATTAACAAAAACATTTTGGCTCAATAAAGAAATTCAATCTAACATTAAAGCGATTCTTAATCACAAATATCCTAGGCTACGATTAAGGTACAAGGTTGATCAGAATCTCACAACGATCTGGTTTCTCGATGAAATAGGTAAAGAAAGACCTATCACCTTTGGAGTCGCGATAAAGGATAACAAGATACGTGTTATTCGCGTCTTAGAATTTAGAGAGAGTCGTGGTTATGAAATTAAACTACCTGCGTTTACTAAACAGTTTAAAGAAATAGGTGTAGATCAAAATGGTAAGCTAGATCATAATATAGACGGAATTACCGGTGCTACCATGTCGGTTAGAGCAATGAAAAAAATCGCTAGGATTGCTCTTATGCTGCATAAAAAAGTGCTTATTTCAAATAGCTCAAATAAGAAAAATAATAAATGAGTCCATATATAAGAAAGCAGAAAGATAAAAAGCGAAAGAATTTTTTCCGTAAATGGCACCGTCGAATCGGATTTACCGCATCATTATTTCTCTTCAATCTCGCCGTAACTGGCATAATGCTCAATCATTATGAGGATTTAGAGCTCCATACTAAATATATTACATCCGATTGGATTGTAGAATGGTATGGTGTGACCGCTCCTGAAAATGTTTATTGCTTACCTAGTGCGGGCATTCAAGCGCCTATCTGCCAAATTGGAGAAAAAATATATTATGGCGAGGATCTACTTTTAGATGAAGCTAGTCCATTGGTTGGTATGCTTCAAAAGAAAAATCTGTTCTACCTGTTCACCGCTAATGATCTGCAAATCTATACTATTGAAATGGAACTAGTGGAGACTGTCTCCAGTGCCTCAGGACTTCCTATTCCCATCCGTAACGTTTTTATCCTAAAACTCGATGATAAAGCTGAACGAACTATCGGAATCATTACAGTCGATGAAGTTTATTTCTTAAATCAAAATGAAATGACGTGGAAAATATTTAACTCAGGTGATACGGATAAGTTAATTTCTGGTCGCTTTAACAAACAAACATTAACTAAGTTGTCAAAACAAGATGCGGCTCACTATATTGATCTTTATTTAGATAGGCAAATCACCCAATTAAAACTAGTGCAGGATTTTCACAGTGGAAGCATACTTTCAATATCAGGAAGAATCTTGACCGATTTGATTGGACTAATCGTGATTATCCTGGTGATCAGCGGTTTTATTGCATGGCAAAAACGAAAAGAAAAAGATTAACTAACCTCAACTAGCCCTTTTTTACAAAACCTTGCGCAGCGGCAGACTTAACTAATTTTACAGGCGTAGTTTTACTTAAGGTTCTTTTTATCGCCGAAGATAACGACCATATTTCAGCACTGGCGACTGGATCGCTCCACTCGTATACACTACAACCTTCTGCAAACGAATCCAAATAAGCCACTCGAAAGGTAATCTGATTCTTTAGTGCGGTTAATTTTGAATCCTTGCTCACCTGCTCAATAATTCCATCAGACGATTTAACTCGCTTGCGTACCCGAGTCCAGACTATTTTAGTTTTTAAGGATTTATTCAATTTTGTAGCTTGGGCGAGAACTTTTTCAAATGCAGAAAAAGACCAGATCTCAATCGATGATGGAGCTAACGGAACAAGCGCCAAATTAGATTGCAATAAAATAGCTCTTACCAAAGAGCTAACGTGGGGGGAACCATCGATAATGATGTAATCAAATTGCTGCTTATTTTTCTCAATCAGTGAATTAAGCTGAGCTGGCGTTGTAGCGCATTCTAAAGTTAAGCCTGCTTCAACATATAACTCATCCCGCACCTTATACCACGCAGCCACAGAATGCTGTGGAGGATCACAATCAATCATGAGAACTTTAGCGGATTGAGATAAAGTAACGGCTAAATTCGCACATAGAGTGCTCTTTCCGACGCCGCCTTTGGCTTGAACTAATGAGACAATTTTAGCTGTCATAAGGACATATTCCCTGATTATCTTTAATCGACTCTAATTGAGCGATATTTTTTATTTATTTATTTAAGAACTCAGCATGGAACAGTTTTAATTGTCAGATGTTTCGTGCAAAACTCTCTATTTGATAATGTAGGGTTTTATCGCTTAAAAAGCAACTTTTTATGTCTTTTCTTCTATCTCCAATAGACGTTGTTTTCGCCATAGTCCGCCGCCGTAGCCCGTCAAACTACCATTTTTCCCGATAACTCTGTGACAAGGAACGATAATGGAGATACGGTTATCACCATTAGCCTTTGCGACGGCTCTAACTGCTTTAGGATTCCCAATCGCAATCGCTTGTTGTTGATAAGAACGTGTTTCACCAAACGGTATTTCCTGCAATGCCCGCCAGACACGGCATTGAAACTCTGTTCCTGGAATATCGAGCTTAACTTTAAACTCTTTTAAATTACTTGAGAAATACGCTTCAAGCTCTTGATTTAATTCAACAAATAACCAATGCTCGCCCGTAATAAAAGCCGCATTCATCCATTGAGTTAAGCGCTTCAATTGAGTTTCTAGCATTCGCCGATCAAAAAACTCCAACAAACATAACCCCTTGTCAGTCGCGCCTACAATCATTGGCCCTAGCGGTGTCACTAGACGATTTATTGTTACTAAAGTCTGAAATTTACTGCTTTTGGGCGACACCCCAACCAACTTTTTAAACGCCTCGCCAAAACCACTTAATGACTCGTAGCCCGACTCAAATGCCGTTTCTATCACGCTTGAATCATGTTTAATTAACCCGATAGCTTGGTTCAGACGCAATGCTCTCAAGTAGGCTTGAAACGTCATTCCATGGTGTTTCTTAAACCAACGTCTTAACTTTGCAGGTTCAATTCCCCGCTCTTTTAACTGGTAGTCTTTTAGCCTCAAACTGTCTGATCTAGCAATATCTGCGAGTAAGTCACTTATCCAAATCGGAGTCTCTCCAAGTGGAGCTTGAGGCTTACAAACCTTACAGGGTCTAAAACCAAAGCTAAGCGCTTCTTTACAGGTAGAAAAATACTCGACATTTTCTTCTTTCGGCTTGCGAGCGGTACAACTTGAACGACAAAAGATACCGGTGGTTTTGATTGCAGCAATAAACACGCCTTCATAGGCAGAGTCTTTGTTGACCAGCGCTTGATACATTTCCTTGCGCTGAGGAAGTCGGCTAGCAGTGATGGGTTGCATAATCATGATTTTAGGGCTGTCAAAGCTGAACTAAAGTGACATGATTATGCCTTAGATTGGTAGTTACTGGCATCCGAAAAATGAACAAGTAATTTTTTCTTCAGCTTAGGCTAAAACTAGCTCATCCCCATAATCAATGAAGATGGGTATATAACAGGCTAAACTAAACGATAATGATTGTTAGATAGACCTTGTTGCTCCTCTACAGCCTCCCGACCCTCAATTTGGTCTCGATCGATACTCGATATAACCCCTACAATGTCTTTAAGGATATTCTTTTGATATCGGTGAGAGCTGTGCACAGATACTTGTTCGCCTGTTCTGTCCTTTACACCTTCAATGGCTATCTTGTTTGCATACTTATTTGCATTAATTATGACCACATTTTCCCTTAGGTTGTCATAGTCATTTACGCCCGAACGCCCAAGTCGGTTGCCGCCAAAACGTTTTATACTCGAAGCCTTGAGCGCTCGATCATGTTTGGAGTAATACACGTGTACTCTCCGTGAAAAATCAGCAATGTATTGGCCTTTACCGTCCAACTCAATGTCATTGGAGGATAAATCAGGGGCAATCATAATCGTTTCATCAAATAGTTTTCTGCCGATGGGCGAACCTAGCTTATCGGATAAATACTCCATTCCTTTTCTCAGCATATAATTGCCCATTGAGTGCG
>Ga0256847_1001453_pt1 | contig 12111 bp, 9 predicted proteins | sample TeddybearmetaG_FD_189099 | JGI IMG/M metagenome (GOLD analysis project Ga0256847, IMG submission 189099) | Hydrothermal vent microbial communities from East Pacific Rise, Pacific Ocean - Teddybear | ecosystem: Environmental > Aquatic > Marine > Hydrothermal vents | place: Pacific Ocean: East... | reverse complement strand
GTATTCTCGAAAAGTACAATGTTGAGTTAATCGGCGCAGACCAGGACGCTATCGACAAGGCCGAGGACCGTGAGCGTTTTGGCAAGGCCATGAAGGCCATCAACCTGGAAACCCCGCGCTCGGCCATTGCACACAGTCTGGAGGAAGCCATTCAGGTGCAGGGCAGCTTAGGCTATCCCTGTGTTATTCGCCCCTCATTTACCATGGGCGGCAGCGGTGGTGGAATTGCCTACAACCAGGAAGAGTTTGTAGAAATCTGTACGCGGGGCCTGGATCTCTCGCCGACCAGTGAGTTACTTATTGATGAGTCCCTGCTGGGCTGGAAAGAATTCGAGATGGAGGTGGTGCGCGACCGCAAGGACAACTGCATTATCGTCTGCTCCATCGAGAACTTTGATCCCATGGGGGTTCATACCGGTGACAGTATAACGGTAGCGCCCGCGCAAACACTGACCGACAAGGAATACCAGTTATTACGTAACGCATCATTTGCAGTGCTGCGCGAAATCGGCATTGAAACCGGCGGCTCCAACGTGCAGTTTGCCATTGAGCCGGAGACCGGCCGCCTGGTGGTTATTGAGATGAACCCCAGGGTGTCGCGCTCATCCGCACTGGCCTCAAAAGCAACGGGTTTTCCCATTGCCAAGATCGCTGCCAAGCTGGCTATTGGTTATACGCTGGATGAGCTGGCCAACGATATTACCGGAGTGACGCCGGCTTCATTTGAGCCCTCCATTGACTATGTAGTATGTAAAATTCCGCGCTTCACCTTTGAAAAATTTCCCCAGGCCAATGACAGGCTCACCACACAGATGAAATCTGTTGGGGAAGTGATGGCTATTGGCCGGACATTCCAGGAATCTTTCCAGAAAGCCATCCGGGGTCTCGAAATTGGCTGTACAGGTCTGGACCCGATATTCACGTCCAGGGATAAAGACGATCAGCCACGGCTTATTCGTGAGCTTAAAAATGCCGGTGCCGAGCGGGTCTGGTACCTGGCGGATGCTATTCGCCAGGGCTACTCAATGGATGAACTGCAAACCCTTACCGGAATAGATCCCTGGTTTCTGGCCCAGGTTGAAGATCTTGTATTGGTTGAGCAGGGCCTGGAGGGCCGCACACTCGATAGTCTGGCTTATACAGAACTGTTCCGTCTTAAACGCAAGGGCTTTAGTGATGCACGTCTGGCGGCGCTGCTTGAAATTGAGGAACCCCTGGTGCGAGCGCATCGCTTGTCACTGGACATTCACCCGGTGTACAAAAGGGTAGATACCTGTGCCGGAGAGTTTTCTTCTGCAACTGCCTATATGTATTCCACTTTTGAAGAAGAGTGCGAGGCTGCTCCAAGTGATGCCAAAAAAATTATGGTGCTCGGTGGTGGTCCCAACCGTATCGGCCAGGGCATCGAGTTTGATTACTGTTGTGTGCATGCAGCCCTTGCCCTGCGCGAGGATGGTTATGAAACCATCATGGTGAATTGTAATCCGGAAACTGTATCCACCGACTACGATACTTCCGACCGCCTGTATTTCGAGCCGGTTACCCTGGAAGACGTATTGGCCATCGTGCGCCTGGAAAACCCTCTTGGCGTGATTGTGCAATTTGGTGGGCAAACGCCCCTGAAACTGGTGGAAGATCTGGAAGCTGCCGGTGTGCCAATTCTGGGTACCAGTGCAGACTCTATCGACCGGGCGGAAGACCGGGCGCGTTTTCAATCTGTCATTGATAACCTTGGATTGTTGCAACCAAACAACCGCACTATTTCAGCGCCCGAAGATGGCCCTGCGGCTGCTGCACAGATTGGCTATCCGCTGGTGGTCCGGCCGTCCTATGTGCTGGGTGGACGCGCAATGGAAATCGTGTATAACGATGACGAGCTGGCCCTGTATCTGCGGGATGCAGTATCCGTTTCTAATTCCTCTCCCGTATTGTTAGACCGGTTTTTAAGCCAGGCTGTTGAGGTGGATGTCGACGCCATCTGCGACGGCAAGGAAGTGGTGATTGGCGCCATCATGCAACATATTGAACAGGCGGGTGTGCATTCCGGAGATTCAGCGTGCTCCCTGCCGCCGTATAATCTGGATGAGGCTATCCAGGATGAAATCCGCACCCAGGTCAAGGCGATGGCAATTGAGCTGAAAGTGGTAGGCCTGATGAACGTCCAGCTTGCCGTACAGGACGGGCGGGTTTTTGTACTTGAGGTGAATCCGCGGGCATCGCGTACAGTGCCATTTATTTCAAAAGCTATCGGGGTATCCCTGGCCAAGGTCGCGGCGCGTTGCATGGTGGGTATCAGTCTGCAGGACCAGGGTTATACAAAAGAAATTATCCCGCCATATTACAGTGTGAAAGAATCTATTTTCCCGTTTAACAAATTTATCGGGGTAGACCCGATACTGGGCCCGGAAATGAAGTCCACCGGTGAGGTTATGGGAGTGGGTGACACTTTTGCCAGGGCCTTTGCCAAGGCCAGTATTTCGGTGGGCGAAGGTCTGCCTGATGATGGGCTTGCCTTTCTCAGTGTCAAGGATTCAGATAAAACCGGCATAGCAGCGGTGGGGAAGGATTTGCTGGATATTGGTTTTAGTCTGGTAGCCACTGGTGGTACCGCTAAGGTGCTGGCTGATGCTGGTTTAGAGTGTCGTGTAGTAAATAAGGTTTTTGAGGGTCGCCCGGACATTTCGGATTTGCTAAAAAACGAGCGGGTAGATTTAATTGTTAATACCACCGAGGGCAGACAGGCCATTGCAGACTCTGCCATAATCCGCCGTCTGGCCCTTGAGAAAAAGGTTTGCTACACCACTACCCTTGCGGGTGGTGAAGCGTTTTGTCTGGCGATAAAATACGGGCCTGGTGAGGAAGTGCACCGTTTGCAGGATTTACACGCAGGTATGAGAGCGAGTTAGAAATATGAAAGTACCAATGACCGTAAAGGGGGAGGAAGCGTTGCGCACAGAACTGGCGCATCTGAAATTTGATGTCCGCCCCAAAATTGCAGCGGCTATTGCAGAAGCGCGAGCACATGGAGACCTGAAAGAAAATGCGGAATATCATGCCGCAAAGGAACAGCAGGGTTTTTCTGAAGGCCGGGTTATTGAAATTGAAGGCAAACTGGCTGACGCGCAGGTTATCGATGTAAGCAAGGTGCCCAATAATGGCAAGGTGGTGTTTGGCTGTACTGTTACGCTATTAAATATTGATACGGATGAGACCACGGTTTACCAGATTGTTGGCGAAGATGAGGCGGATATCAAGCATGCAAAAATTTCCGTTCAGTCGCCCCTGTCCCGCGCCATTATTGGCAAGAGCGTAGACGATGAAGTGCGCTTTGAACCACCCAGCGGGCTTGTTGAGTACGAGGTAGTTGCGATCGAATATACGTAAACGCGCGCTAGCCCAGCTTGTGGCGAACAATGTTCGATTTTTTTGGGTCTGCCTTCGGATTGTTTTTGTACAGCACCAGCACTTTACCTATTTTCTGAATAACAAAAGCCCGGCACTTTTGCGCCAGCTCCTCAGCAACTTGTTTGCGCAGATCTTTGTCCAGCAGGTTAATACGCACTTTTATAAGTTCATGGTCCTGCAGGGCCCGCTTTGTTTCTTTCAGAACAGAGTCAGACAGGCCCTTTTCTGCTACGGTAACCACAACCTGTAAGTGATGTGCTATGCCACGCATCTCACGCCTGGCACGGGTGTTGGGTTGTTTGGTTGGGCTTTTGTCCCAAACAGATTTTTTAGAGTCGCTCATTGGTGTCCAGATTACCGAGTCGATAAATTGGCGGGCATTATACGCAAGCTTGTGGAGACGGGAAGTGCCTAAACGTTCTAAATCCAGCCAACGCTGGTTGCAAAGACAAAAAAATGACCCCTATACCCGTAAGGCGGTGGAACAGGGGCTGGTTTCGCGGGCGCATTTCAAGCTGGAACAACTGGATAAAAAATTCAGGTTGCTCAACGGCAGAATGCAGGTGCTTGAGCTGGGATCTGCACCGGGGGGCTGGACCCACTACCTGGCTGAGCGGGTACAACGGGTGATCGCCTGTGATTTGCTGGATATGGAAGTACCGGGAGACGTAGAGTTTTTGAAAATGGACATCACCAGTGATGACTTTGTTGATGCCTTGTCACAAATTGTGAAAGATTCACGCCTTGATCTTGTTTTATCAGATATGGCCCCCAATATCAGTGGTATACGCGCAGCAGATCAGGCCGGGAGCATGTATCTGGTTGAGCTGGCAACGGAATGTGCCCACAAATACTTAAAACCCGGTGGAAACCTTGTTGTTAAGATGTTTCAGGGCGAGGGTGTAGATGCCTGGGTTCTTGACCGCCGGCGTGAATTTAAACGCGTGCAACTGGTCAAACCTGATGCATCGCGAAAGGATTCCAGGGAAATATACGGCGTGGCGATTAACGCACGGTTTTAGCGGGAAATTCATCTACTGTATAGCAGTAGAGCTTAAGTGGTTCACAATGTGAATGTGTAGTAGTCTGAACACCTGGCAATGATGCCAGATTGAGGGTAACTCTTTGAATGATATGGGAAAAAATCTATTACTTTGGCTCGTAATAGCTGCAGTATTGCTAACGGTATTCAACAATTTCAGCGTTGAAGAAAAAGTCGAGGAACTCACCTACTCCGAGTTTGTTGCCGAAGTACAAAATAACCGCGTCAGTGAGGTGCTGATTGACGGTTTGATTATCTATGGCGTGCGTACAACCGGTGGTGAATTTGAAACGGTTAGACCTGCTGTTGCAGATCCTAAACTGATTGATGACCTGATCAGCCACCGTGTGGTCCTAAAGGGCAAGCGCCCCGAAACACAAAGCATCTGGACCCAGTTGCTGGTTGCCAGTTTCCCGATACTAATCATTATAGCTGTATTTATGCTGTTTATGCGTCAGATGCAGGGTGGTGCCGGTGGTCGTGGTGGCCCCATGGCTTTTGGCAAAAGCAAAGCCAAACTACTTTCTGAAGACCAGATTAAAACCACATTTGATGATGTTGCCGGTGTAGATGAAGCCAAGGAGGATGTGCAGGAGCTGGTTGAGTTTTTGCGTGACCCGGGAAAATTTCAGAAGCTGGGTGGTCGTATTCCGCGTGGCATTCTTATGGTTGGGCAACCCGGTACGGGTAAAACCCTGCTAGCCAGGGCCATTGCCGGTGAGGCAAAAGTACCTTTCTTCTCGATATCCGGTTCCGATTTTGTGGAAATGTTTGTCGGTGTTGGTGCATCCCGCGTGCGGGACATGTTTGAAACTGCCAAGAAACAGGCACCCTGTATTATATTTATTGACGAAATTGACGCGGTGGGCCGTCATCGTGGCGCCGGGCTTGGTGGAGGCCATGATGAGCGGGAGCAAACACTTAATCAGCTGCTCGTAGAAATGGATGGTTTTGAAGCCAACGACGGCATTATCGTAATTGCTGCCACTAACAGGCCGGACGTACTGGACCCGGCCTTGCTGCGCCCTGGTCGTTTCGATCGTCAGGTGGTGGTAAGTCTGCCTGACATCAGGGGACGTGAACAGATACTAAAAGTACATATGCGTAAGGTACCCGTGAGTGATGATGTAGAGCCCAGCATAATTGCGCGGGGCACCCCCGGATTTTCAGGTGCAGACCTGGCTAACCTGGTAAATGAGGCAGCCCTGTTTGGTGCGCGCGTCGGCAAGCGCCTGGTTGAAATGGATGATTTCGAAAAAGCCAAAGACAAAATCATGATGGGTGCCGAGCGCAAAACCATGGTGATTTCGGAAAAGGAAAAACGTAATACGGCCTACCATGAAGCAGGGCACACCATAATTGGTCGCCTGATGCCTGAACACGACCCGGTATACAAGGTAACCATCATACCCAGGGGCCGTGCTTTGGGTGTAACCATGTTCCTGCCCGAGGAAGACCGCTACAGTATGAGCCGGCAGGGAATTATCAGCCAGATATGCAGTTTGTATGGAGGTCGTATTGCCGAAGAGATGACCCTGGGTGCTAATGGTGTAACCACCGGTGCATCTAACGATATTGAACGGGCGAGTAACCTGGCGCGCAGCATGGTTACCAAATGGGGATTCTCTGAGAAACTTGGACCCCTGAAATATGAAGAAGATGAGCACGAAGTATTTCTGGGTAAATCTGCCGGTTCGGTTACCAAATTGGTTTCCGAGGATACGGCCAACCTTATCGACCGTGAAGTGCGCGACATAGTCGATTCGTGTTACAAGACAGCCAGTGATTTATTGCATGAGAATGAGAAAAAGCTGCACATGATGGCTGATGCCCTGATGGAATACGAAACTCTCGACAGTAGCCAGATAGATGACATTATGGCAGGTGCCAAACCACGCTCGCCGAACGATACCCCCAAACCGTCCGGAAAGGTAAAATCGGATGAAAAAGATACCAGCGAAGGCTCCATTGGTGGCCCCGCGGGGGAACACTAGGTAACCCGGCACCTGTCTGATGGGTGCCCCGATGGAATGCGCGGTAGATTGTGGCTCGCGTTCTTTAAGTCTTCAACTTCCTGTAATTATGGGCGTGTTAAATGTCACGCCCGATTCCTTTTCAGACGGTGGCAGTCTGTATTCTTCCGGTTGTGTTGACCTGGGCAAGGTAGTAGCCCGCGCACACCTGATGATTGAGCAGGGTGCCGGTATACTGGATATCGGTGGTGAATCTACCCGCCCCAATGCCATTCCCGTTAGTGCTGATGAAGAGCTTGCCCGGGTAATGCCGGTGCTGGAGTGCTTGCTTGATCTGGATGTAATCCTGTCTGTTGATACCAGTAAAGCCGCAGTTGCAATCCCGGCGATTCAGACCGGGGCACATATAATAAATGATGTAACCGCCCTTGGTCAGGCCGGGATGATGCAGGCCGTTGTCGACTCGAATGTCGGGGTGTGCCTGATGCACATGCAGGGGCAACCTTCAACCATGCAGATCAACCCACAGTACGCAAATGTTACCGACATGGTGTGCGAGTATCTTGGCCAGCGTGTGAAGGCGTGCACAGCAGCGGGTATAGGTATTTCGCGTATAATGGTAGATCCCGGTTTTGGCTTTGGCAAAACGCTGGCGCATAATTACCAGATGCTGCGGGAACTTGAACGCTTTAGTGTGCTGGATGTGCCGCTGGTAGTTGGGGTGTCCCGAAAAAGTATGTTGAGCAAAGTGGTCGGGCACGAACCACTTGCCCTGATTGCGGCAGGTGCAGCGATTGCTGGTCGCGCCTGTGCACAGGGTGCGAAAGTCATACGCACACATGATGTGGGCGAGACAGTGAATGCAATTAATGCAGCAATTTAATGCTGTCCTGGTAGAGGGCTGAATTTATGGCGCGGAAATATTTTGGAACGGATGGCATAAGGGGTCGCGTTGGTGCACACCCTATTACACCCGAATTTTTGTTACATCTTGGTTGGGCTGCTGGAAGGGTTTTTGCGTCCCGCGGCAATAGTCTGATATTGATTGGTAAAGATACCCGCATTTCAGGGTATATGTGTGAGGCGGTGCTGGAAGCGGGATTGTCTTCTGCGGGTGTGGACGTTCGGCTGCTTGGGCCAATGCCAACGCCAGGAGTTGCATATCTAACCAGAACCTTAAGGGCAGATGCGGGCATTGTAATTAGCGCCTCCCACAATCCTTATTATGATAACGGTATTAAGTTTTTTGACCGGAACGGCAATAAACTGGACGATGAAATTGAACAAGCCATAGAGGCAGAACTTGAAAAACCTATGGTGTGTGTAGACTCAGATCGCCTGGGTAAAGCGCAAAGGGTGCCGGATGCCCACGGCCGTTATATTGAATTTTGCAAGGCAACCGTAGACCGGGGTTTCAGCCTGAAGGGCTTAAACATGGTACTGGATTGCGCGCATGGTGCTACTTACCATGTAGCACCTGGTGTATTTACCGAGTTGGGAGCCAGTGTAGAAGTGATTGCAGCACACCCCAACGGCCTGAATATTAATGATAGCTGTGGCTCAACACATCCCGAAGCGCTCTGTGAGCGTGTTGTTCAAAATAAGGCAGATTTAGGCATAGCGCTGGATGGCGATGGCGACAGGGTAATTATGGTAGATCATACCGGACGTGTTGTAGATGGTGATGAAATGCTGTTTCTGATTGCCGATCATCGTGCCAGCCAGGGAAGCCTGGTGGGTGGTGTAGTGGGAACGGTAATGTCAAACCTGGGTGTTGAGCGAGCATTTAAGGATCGCAAAATTGAATTTCACCGCTCGCTTGTGGGTGACAGGCACGTGTTGATGGACCTTCGAAAGAGGGGCTGGGAGTTGGGTGGAGAATCTTCCGGGCACCTTATATGCCTGGACCTGCAAACCACTGGAGACGGCATTGTGTCTGCGCTGCAAGCGCTTGTGCCGCTTGTGCTGGGTGAACGCAGCCTGGCGGAGTGCACTGGAGTGATCGAGCATATACCGCAGGTTATGGTGAATGTTGAAGTAGACAAGCCGGCAACCAGCGCTGCGCATACAAGTGTGTGTGAGGCGCTTAAAAAAGCCGAAGCCAGACTGGGGGACTCAGGGCGTATTTTGTTGCGCCCTTCGGGTACAGAACCCGTGGTAAGGGTTATGGTTGAAGGGCAGAATGCGGACGAAATTGACACTCTGGCCCATGAACTTGCTGAAGTAGTCCGAAAAGCAGGCAGTTAAAAACCGATATTTTTTTAAAAAGTATATTGTTTCGCCTTGGCGGGTTGTTTAACATTGCCGCCCTTTTTCACCTGCCGTGAGATTTTGAGTGCGAAAGCGCGTTAATGCCGGAAACTGGAAGATGAATGGAGAGCGGGCTGGTATTGCTGACCTGCTTGATGGCTTATTGGCTGGTGCAGAGGGTGCCTGTGGTTCCGGCGCTGAAATGATTGTGTTTCCTCCAGCCCTGTATATGGGGTTTGTTGCCAAAAAGCTCGAAAACAGTGGCATAGCAACGGGTGTTCAAAATATTCACGCGGCAGATGGTGGCGCTTTTACCGGCGAGATATCAGCGGCAATGGCGATAGACATGGGTGCTACCTATACATTGGTAGGGCACTCGGAGCGTCGCCAGTTGTTTGGTGAGACCGATGAGCAGGTGCTGGAAAAAGTTGTCGCGGCCCAGGCCGCAGGTTTATGCCCGGTTATTTGTGTGGGAGAAAGCCTGGCACAACGTGAGGCCGGAGAGGCAAACGCTGTAGTATTGGGCCAGGTAGACGCGATAATAAGCCAGTTAGGTTACGCGTGTCTGGAGAATGCTCTGCTGGCTTATGAGCCGGTGTGGGCGATTGGTACGGGACAAACAGCGTCACCGGAACAGGCGCAGGACATGCACGCTACTATTCGGCAGTCACTGGCAGGACAGGATGTGACTATATTGTACGGGGGCAGTGTAAATGCTGGTAATGCCCGTGAATTGTTTAATCAGCCAGACATTGATGGTGGTCTGGTTGGTGGCGCTTCCCTGAATGCGGGGGAGTTTTTGCAGATTACTCAGGCCTTAGCCTGAAACATAAAGAGATAGTTAAACGCGATGATAAATTTAGAGTCAATTTTATTGGGATTGCTGGTTGTAGACGCCATTACCCTGATTGTCCTAATCTTGCTGCAGCAGGGCAAGGGTGCTGATGTGGGCGCTGCTTTTGGAAGTGGTGGTGCCAATACTGTGTTTGGTGGCACGGGCAGTGCTTCTTTTCTGGCGCGCCTGACTACATGGCTGGCAATAGCCTTTTTTGCCCTGTCTTTTGGTCTGGCATATGCTGCCAAAGAGCGTGCTACATCGCTATCGGATGTTGGCATTCCCCAGGTTTCCGCACCTTTGGAAAGCACGCCTGTAGAGGCCGGTGCTGGTGCAGAACTTTCCCCAAACCTTGACGACCTGGACTCAGCTTCTGGCGCTGCTACAGATGAAGTACCTGATGTTTAATGTTTTGATGATTGCCGAAGTGGTGAAATTGGTAGACACGCTACCTTGAGGGGGTAGTGGGCGTATGCCCGTGGAGGTTCGAGTCCTCTCTTCGGCACCAATCAAACAGAAACACTATTACCCGGGGACATACCAGATCGGCGATGACCACACACGCTCCTGTATTGTCGCCTTAAGATCAGGCCTGGGTGCGATATTTGCCCGGATTGCGTCCCAGGTTGACCAGCGACACGTTGGATTTTCCAGTGCCCGCACATAATAAAAGGCCCGATGAGCGGGGTTGAAATCCGGATCTTGCCACACCGTCTTTAGTTCCGTTGCTCCAGAGCCAGCGCTTATGGAACAATCCGCCAGGTTAACGTCTGCGCCATTGTCGGGGCAGCGATGTGTATCGGGATTTACGCTGCCACCGTCTGAGCATGCTACATCGTAAACCTGCTCAAAGTGTTCACCTTTCACCGTCCAGCCTTTGATAATTTGCAGTCGTTGCAGGGGAGCAGAACTCGGGTCCCTGGTCGCCCAGGCAACAAAGCGCGGAATACCGTCTGCATTCGCGTGCAATTCCGATCCCATACTCACGCCCTGGTTATAGGCCTGATAAAATTCGGTTTCTCCTTCGAACAGCGATTCGTCGAAATCGAAACCACCGAAAAACCGTACTTTCATTCGTGGCCCGGAAGTGGCAAAAGTTTCCTTGCGTCGAAATGCGCGATAAATTGCATCGCGCGAATTTGCTTCAGCCCATACACCGGTAACACCTGATGCACCCCAGGTTTCGTAGCCACCGGAAACATATGGCTTGCCATCTACCTGTTTGATAGTCCCGCGCCCCGTCGCTTTAACCAGCTCTACCAACTCTGGAGATGCGGGTACCGATCCTCTTCTCTCAGCGGTCGCATCGAGTATGCCAACTTTGGAAAAGTAATTATCTTCTTCCAGTGAAGCGGCACCTGTGTGGGTGTCCGATGCACCTATAAACCCGAACTGATAAGCATTGGCTACACCTGCATCCTGCAGCGTCAGGCCATTTAACAGGGCTTCTCGTGCGTAGGAGCCTTTCGGTTCACTGAACAATGTGGTGGCAACCCGGTAGGGCATAATCTCGAAATCCGCCCACTCGTCGTTATCTGAAAGCACAGGATGGGTTTCCGAGGTGCCTTTTACCTGGGTAATTTCTACCAGGGGTTCGTTACGCAGGCGTTTTTGTGCGTAGGAATCATCCAGGGGGTTCCCCGCCCAATCGACCATCTTAAACATCTGCCCGTTGGAACCGTTGGAATTATGCGGGATAGCCAGGGTTTCAATGCCCTGGGAGCGCAAACCGTCCATCCACTCCCAAAGCCCCTCGGGGTTCTGGCTGTGGAATCGCGAATAAGGCATAGCCGGTAGTTTGTCGGCATCGCGAAATATAACATTGCGGTGCAGGTTGCCACGGTCATCGGTAGAGGAGGTGTACTCGTAGGCAACAAATGTTGTGAACTTGCCTGGACGATTGTGCATCTGCGCCGCTTCAATAGTATCCGACCAGGCGTCACGGGCGATGTTATTGAGCAGGTTCTCATCAATGGATCCGCCAGCAATCCCTCTTAAGGTATCTGTTAGAAATGTGGTAAACGCGGTAAACCGTTGCGGTAAGCTTTCGATGTTCAGGTTATCGCTGGCATTTAGCTTGTGTAGCGCCTTGACGTGATCCAGCTTTGAGAACGGTGTGGAGGTGTCTGCTGCTTCCTGCACTGCACCCAGAAACATGGCGTGGTCAGTCACCGCGTAAAAATCCAGGGGCTGGCTGAGTTTGACTTCAAATCCACCGGGATGCGTTATGGCTTCACCCTGTGCATACCGGTACGCATCATACGGTGTGGCGATAGTTCCGAATGCAAATGCATCGAAAGAATAGGCGCTGTGTACATGCAGGTCGCCAAAGTAGGCGTTGCGGTTCGCATTGCTTTGCGGGTCTGCGTGGATGAATCCGTTTGGCATATTCAGCCCGACGGCGGGTATCCTGCGAAGGGGTGCAGCAGCCGTTTGTTCCTGTGCTGTTTCGGAAGCTTCGTTGATTTTGTTTGCTTCAGCGATTGATTTATCTGGTGCAGAACATCCGAAAACAAAAAGCATAGTCGTTGCGAACAGAGTGCTTCCAATAACTTGTGTGAAAGAGATTGGCATAAGTTAATCCTCACTAAGTGCATGGATGTTAG
>Ga0256847_1001452_pt1 | contig 12116 bp, 14 predicted proteins | sample TeddybearmetaG_FD_189099 | JGI IMG/M metagenome (GOLD analysis project Ga0256847, IMG submission 189099) | Hydrothermal vent microbial communities from East Pacific Rise, Pacific Ocean - Teddybear | ecosystem: Environmental > Aquatic > Marine > Hydrothermal vents | place: Pacific Ocean: East... | reverse complement strand
AACTGATGCAGTAACAATTGTTGCTGGTTTGAGTTCAGAAAAATGGCTACTTAACGTAGGTGCAGGATTACGTCTGATTCAATTCGCAATTGATCTAACAACGCTTGAATTAAAATCTGAACATGCAGGTGTTTTAGTCGCCTTACATCATTTATGTGGTGGTGAATTGAATTTGGAAATTCCTTTGTCTGATTTACAATCTCGTATGCAAAACAATTATCACTTAAGTTTAAGTGTTGATGAACTGGATGATATTTTGGAAGATTTAGTTGATTTTCACTGTGTAAGTCGTCAGCAAGATGTTATTTACTTGACAGAGAAAGTTGTTTTAAAAGATGATTAAATATGTCTCAAGAACTCAATTTACATTTTAAAAAATCCCAACAAGTTACCATTCAATTGGTTCAAGATTCTTCTGTTACTGTTGATTTTGCCATACCACTTACCCCTCAAGATAGAGAAGCAATTCGACATTATTTAGAAGTATATGCCGCGCAGTATGTAATGGATATTGATGATCAAGAAGCCAAACGAGTCACTGCACAATTACCGCAATGGGGGCAAAGCTTATTTGATGCGGTATTTAATAATGCGGCGGCAAAACAATTATTTTCTCAATTTATCAATACGCCCAATGATAAATATTTGCTCACCATAACCGCCCAACAGCCAGAAATTTTGTCTTTACCGTGGGAATTATTGCATGATGCTGGGCAGTTTTTATTTGCGTTTCAACCTTCGCTCACGATTTTACGGCGGATTCCAGCTAAAACCACTTTCCCTGCTTATAAGACTCAATCGCAGTTGCATATTCTATTTCTCATTAGTCGTCCACAAGGTGAAAGTTTTATTAATCCACGCACCGATGCTCAAGCTGTGTTAAAAGCGATTGAAAATTATCCTGATATAACTGTGGAATTTTTACAACCGGCAACATTAGAAAACTTATGGCAACGTTTGCAAAATGATGATTTGCCACAGATTGATGTGATTCATTTTGATGGACATGGTGTTTTTGATAAAACCACTGGACTTGAGCGTAAATCTATTGAACAACTCAATAGTTTCCCCAGAAATTTGCGTAAACAGTTGCGTAATTTAAAGATTGGCGCGAATATTGGTTATTTGTTATTTGAAAAAGCGGGCAAAAATGGTAGAGAGAAATTTTATGTCCCAACCAGTTGGTTGAGTTATATATTGTCAGAATCCAAGATACGTTTAATGGTACTATCGGCTTGTCAATCGGTAATGGTGGCACATGACGATGAAGAAACCGAAGAAGAACCTATCGGCAGTATCGCCGTTGGTTTGGTGGCAACCAGTGTACCATCAGTATTAGCCATGAGTTATTCGTTGATGGTGCGGGCAACTGAATTGTTGTTTGGCGGATTTTATCGGGAAATAGCCTCAGGTAATAGTGTTGGAATGGCTTTGGATAAGGCGCGTCATGCTTTATTGCAAGAGAGAAAACGCCGCGATTTATTTGCAACGTGGACAAGAGCGCGTTGAGATTGAAGTCAGTGATTGGTTTTTACCAAACTTGTATCAAGCGGATGAAGACACTCAGCTTGTTTCGAGAATGACGCAGGAATTACCAAAACCTCATAAGCATAATTTATCAGCATTGCCAGACGCAGGTTTTTGGGGGCGGCGTAGAGAGTTGTGGCAAATTGAGAATTGGTTTGTTGATGGAATACGGCGCGTTGTAGTCAGTGGTTTTAGTGGACAAGGCAAAACCTTTTTGGCTCAAGAATTAGGACGTTGGTTATTGCAAAAAGCAAACTTTGATGCTGTGGTATTTGTGGATTATTCAGGTTATCAAGGGCAAGATGCAGTGCAATGGGCGGTTACAACCTTGGGTTCAGTGCTTGAACAAACTTTAGTGGATGTCGCAGCGGCTAATGCGGTATTGCAGACTAATCGTATCTTATTAATTTTAGCAAATTTAGAAGCTCGTTTAAATCAGTTAATAGTTGAAATGCCTGATAATACTGTTGAGGCGACTTTGCAGTTGGTGATTGAGCAGCTGGATGAAGAATTACAAGAATGTCTATCATTGTTGGGAATATTTAAAGGTGGTGTATTTGAAGATGACCTACTTGAAATAACTGGAATTACGGAACTACAGTGGAAAATACTTAATAAAGTTTTGAAAAAAACTGCTCTGATTAAATCAGAATATTTATGGGATGATGAAAGTATAACCTATTTAAAGTTTCATCCCTTTTTTACCAATTTTTTATGGGAACGATTATCAGCCCAAAAAGTACAAAAATTGACTGTTCAATATTGTCAAGAATATTATCAATTATCTATTCATCTACAAGAAGAGGATTTGACTGACCCACACTATGCTCGTATTGTTATACAAAGAGAATTGCCTAACCTGTTATATGCTGTATATTGGGCATTAGACCAACTAGAAGAATGGGCATTGGTATGTGGCACAAATTTATCAAGGTGAACAATTTTATGAAAATGGCGATTATAAAGAAGCACAAATTATCTTTGATAAAATATTAATACAGTTAGATAATAAAAGTGATAAATATTGTTTTACTTTAACAAAGTTAGGACGTTGTCTATACAGACAAAATAAGTTAGAAGAAGCGCAACTATGTTATCAGCAAGGTTTGAAAATAGCGGCAAAACAACTGAATAAATCACAACTAATTGAACGACAAATAGGACTTTTACATACAGATTTAGCAGACACCTTAGTCGTTATGGGAGACTATAATGAAGCACGAAAAAGTTACAAAATTGGATTACAAATTACTGAACAACAAAAAGATCCTCGGCAATTGGCTATTATAAAAGGTCAAATTGGTATTTTAGACTTAATACAAAAGGATCTAGAACCAGCGGAAAAATATCTTTTAGAAACTATTTCAATTTTTCACCAAATAAATGAACCAAAACACGAAGCAATCTATTTAAATGAGTTGGCTTTTCTGTATAAAGATAATCTGGAACTCGATAAAGCAGAAGAAAATTATAGAAAAGCTGTAAAAATTCAAGAACAACAAGATTTAGTAGAATCTGCAAGAATTTATAATAATCTAGGAAATTTAAATTGTTCTATGGGAAAACACAATGAAGCAGAATAATAGTATCGTAAGGCTCTAATTATATATAAAAATATTAAATATATTACAGGTATATCAATTAGTTTGACTAATATTGCTCATTTGTTGTTACAAAAACATCCACAACGTTTAATAGAGGCACAAGAGTTAGCCGAAGAAGCTTTATCTATTAAAAATAATATTGAGAAAAATACAGTCACAATTTGGACAACTTACGACATTTTAGCAGGTATTGCCGACAAACAAGGCAATATCCAAGAAGCTAAAAATTCTCGCCGTTTAGCCCGGGAAGCCAAAGCCAATTTTGCTGGAACGCGGTATGAATTGAAACAGGAACATAGCGAATTGATTTTAGCAGTGGCACAGAGCAAAAATGTAGAAGCACCAATTATCACCGCTATCCTTGAAGGCATAGCAAACCCGGATAGTTTGAAGTGGTTTGAGGATGTCTGAATCAGGATTTACAGGATTTTAGAATTTTCAGAATGGGTTTTGGGGTTTGATTACTTCGTTACTTCGTTTCTGTTAATTCTTTAATTCTGTAAATTCTGATTCAGACAATTAGGTATTTATCTACGGGCATAATTTAACCAAATGTCGCTCTGCTTGCAAATATGGAATTTTTAAAGGAATTATTTTTATAGATGCCTTTATTTCTGCTATTTCAGGTTTCTTACCTTTCATAGCTAATAAGCAGCCACCATTTGAACATAATCTTTCAGTTTGCATATAAAAACTATGTATATCGGTATATGCTCTGGAAATAATAGTATCAAATAGTTTTTGATCGTTAAAATTCTCAATACGTGAAGATACTGCCTCAACATTATCAAGTTTTAATTCAATTATAACCTGCTTGATAAAACGAATTTTTTTAGCATTACTATCGACTAAAACGCATTGCCAATCTGGGCGTGCGATTGCTAATAATAATCCCGGCAAACCAGCTCCTGTACCAACATCTAAAATTCGCGTTCCACAAATATGAGGCAAAACAGCTAAACTATCTAATACATGTTTAGGTATCATTTCCTCATCAGGTATAGCAGTTAAATTATAAACGCGATTCCATTTTTTTAGTAAAGCCAAATAATCTAATATTTGTTGTTGGCCTTTGGCATCAATATTTATATCAAGGGAATTTAACCCTTGACTAAACAAGTTTAATATGTTCATATATCAGATCATTCTAAATTAGAGAATTAAGTATGAAGAAGTTAAAATATGCAGTTGCAATATTGTTATTAACAATAATTGGGGTCGTAAATGCAGCTCCTAAAGCGCAATTAACGCCGTTTTGGAATCACAGCAATGAAGCCAATAAAGCTAAAATGAATCATAGTGCTTGGCAACAAATTTTAAACCACTATTTAAATAGTAAACATAGTTCTGGTATTAATCGTTTCAACTATAAAGCTTTAAAAGCTAATAGAAGAAATCGTAATAAATTAAATGCTTATATTAGATATTTAGAAAGCATAAATCCACGCCGCTATTCAAAAAAAGTACAAAAAGCATATTGGATTAACATTTATAATGCATTGACAATAAAGATCGTTGTGGATAATTATCCGATTTCTTCAATTAAAAAAATTGGCTGGTTTGGCAGAGGTCCTTGGAATAATAAATATGCTACTGTATTGGGTAAAAAATTAAGTTTGAACAATATAGAACATAATATATTACGTCCAATTTGGCGCGATAATCGAATACATTATGCAGTTAATTGCGCTAGTCTTGGTTGCCCTAATTTAGCTGCAAGAGCTTATACCTCTGCAAATACAGAAAGGTTATTAAATAATGCGGCAAAAAAATATATCAATCATACACGTGGTGTACAGTTTAAGGGTCGCAAATTAGTAATTTCTAATATTTATCAATGGTATCAAGTTGATTTTGGCAATGTCAAACAACATTTAATCAAATATGCTAAACCACAGCTAGCTCAGCGACTTAGAAATTATCGTGGTTCATTCAGTTATGATTATAATTGGACTTTGAATAAACTTTAAAAGCTTTTTTTTTTGATGTTTTTCTAAACATTGTTGAAATTTACATTCTATTATTATATAATAGAATGTTTGTTATAAAAAACATATAACTTTTCTCCTTGCTTTATGATCATTATAAACATAAAGCTGTTTAACCCGTAAGGAGTTTCTATGAAACACTACGAAATACTATTTCTTGTTCATCCTGATCAAAGTGAACAAGTAGAAGCAATGATTGAACGTTATCAAGGTATCATTACCAATAATAATGGTAATATTCACCGCCTTGAAGATTGGGGAAGGCGACAATTGGCTTATCCTATTAATAAAATACACAAAGCTCATTATGTATTGATGAATATTGAATGTGAGACTGAAGTAATTGAAGAAATTTCTACCGCATTTCGTTTTAATGATGCAGTAATTCGTCATATGATTATGAATCAAAAAAAGGCAATTACTGAAATGTCTCCATTATTCAAAGAGAATCAAGCTAAGCATTCTAGCGATGAACATCCAGAGAAAAAAGCTGAGAAATCTAGCCATTACTAAATGATATTATGAGAAATTTTAAAAATAAGAATAAGCAAAAACGTAACACCCAATCACGTTTTTTTCGCCGTAAAAGATATTGCCGTTTCACTGCTGAAAATATTGAAACCATTGATTATAAAGATTTATCGGTCTTAAAAGCTTATGTTACCGAAACAGGTAAAATTGTGCCAAGCCGTATTACAGGAACGAAAGCTCGTTACCAAAGACAATTAGCACAAGCAATAAAACGCGCTCGTTACTTGGCATTATTACCTTATAGTGATGCACACGATAATTAGGAGTTTAGTACAATGGAAGTAATTCTTCTCGAAAAAATCAAACATTTAGGTAATTTAGGCGATAAAGTTGTCATTAAAAATGGCTATGGTCGTAATTACTTGATTCCTCATGGAAAAGCCGCAGCAGCTACTGCTGATAATATTGCTGAATTTGAAGTTCGTCGTGCTGAATTTGAAAAAAATCAAGTTGATGTACTAGAAGACGCTAAAAAACGTGCAGAACAATTACAAGAAATTATAGTTGAAATTGCAGGTAAAGTTGGTCTTGAAGGTAAACTATTTGGTTCTGTTAGTGCCGCTGATATTGCTCAAGCGATTAATAAAGGTGGTATTGAAATCTCAAAAAATGAAATTCGTTTAAAAGATGGACCAATACGACATGTAGGTGAATATGATGTTGATGTTCATTTACATCCAGACGTAAATTCTTTTGTAACTATTCAAGTTATTTCAGAAAGCTAAGTTTTAATTTACCATACTATTTTAGTGTGGTAATCCTCAAAATGCAAAGTCATGCTCCCCAAGATAGAGAAGTTGAATCCTTAAAAACCCCCCCATTTTCAAAAGAAGCTGAACAGTCCGTTTTAGGCGGCTTGATGCTGAATAATGAAGCATGGATTTCTATTGCTGATGTAGTCATTGAAGCTGATTTTTATTTACCAGAACATCAAATTCTATTTCGTGCAATTAAGTCATTATCTGAAGAGGGTCAGCCTTGTGATGCAGTAACTTTAGGTGAATGGTTAGAAAGACATGATAAATTAGAAAAAATTGGGGGTGGCGTATATTTAGCTTTATTAGCTAATAACACACCTAGTGCTGCCAATATTGAAAATTACGCAGAAATCGTACAAGAACGTTCGATTTTACGCCAATTAATAGATGTTGGTCGAAAGATTATGGAAAGTGCATTTAATACCAAGGGACAAAAAAGCTCTCAACTGCTAGATAATGCCGAAAAATTAGTCTTTGAAATCGCAGAACTAGGCGCACATAAAAATACTGGTTTTGAGGATATGAAAACTATTACCAGTAAAACACTAGATCGTATAGAATATCTATACGAACAACAAGGAAGTATTACTGGAATAGAAACTGGATTTAAAGATTTCGATACAGAAACATTAGGCTTACAAGCTTCAGACTTAATAATTGTTGCAGGGCGACCATCTATGGGTAAAACAACCTTTGCAATGAATATTGCTGGACATGTAGCAGTAAATCAAAACTTGCCAGTAGCTGTGTTTAGTATGGAAATGTCAAATGAACAATTGATGATGCGTTTAATTTCATCTACAGCGGAAGTTAATCTACAAAATATACGTACCGGTAAGTTAAGTGATGATGAATGGTCAAAGTTGAGCCAATCTATCAGTAAATTAGAATCATCATTATTATTTATTGATGACTCACCAGCATTAAGTCCAACAGATCTACGAGCTAGAACACGCCGCTTAGCGCGTGAACATGGTCAGCTAGGCTTAATTGTAATTGACTATTTACAACTAATGCAAGTTCATGGCAGCAAAGACAATCGCGCCACTGAAGTTTCTGAAATTTCTCGTTCCCTGAAATCATTAGCCAAAGAATTAAATGTACCAGTAATGGCTTTATCTCAATTAAATCGTAGCTTAGAACAACGACCAGATAAAAGACCCAAAATGTCAGATTTGAGAGAATCGGGTTCGATAGAGCAAGATAGCGATCTAATAGTATTTATTTACAGAGACGAAGTTTACAATCCTGAGAGTGCTGAGAAAGGTATTGCTGAAATTATTATTGGTAAACAACGTAATGGTCCTATTGGAATGACTCAGTTGTCTTTTCAGGGAAGATTCACCAAATTTGCAGATCTATCTAAAGATTCTTTTCACGGAGAAGGACTAACATGAGCCGTCCCACTAATGCCTTCATTGATACCGCAGCTTTACGTGCTAACTTACAACGAGTGAAAGATTCTGCCCCAGAGCAATCTATTATGGCTGTTGTAAAAGCAAATGGCTATGGTCATGGTGCTGTTAAAATTGCTAATACATTAGAATCCGAAGTCGATGCTTTTGCTGTTTGTTGTCTTCAAGAAGCATTGGTATTACGGGATGCTGGTATTAAGTTACCAATAGTTTTACTTGAAGGTTTTTTTCAAGCAGAAGAATTAGAACTAATTATAGAGCATGATTTACAAATTGTTCTTCATACTCCCAAGCAATTTGAAGCCATAGTCCAATCTCAAGTTGAACAACCTATACATATATGGTTAAAAGTTGATACTGGAATGCACCGTTTAGGTTTTAGCCCCACTGAAATTGAACCTATTTATAAGTTATTATCACAATGTCAACAAGTTGCTGATCCTATTCGTTTAATGAGTCATTTATCTTGTGCTGATGATCTTGAAGATAATACCACAAAGCAACAAGCTCAAATATTTTTAGATTTAGCCAGAAATTTAAATCTTGAAGCCTCATTAGCCAATTCAGCCGGAGTTTTAGGATGGTCTCAAACTCATGCAAATTGGGTACGCCCGGGAATTATGTTATATGGAGTTTCGCCATTTCTGAACAGCGTCGCCCAAAATGATGGTTTACAGCCAGTGATGCAATTACAATCATCCTTAATGAGCGTCAAGCGATGTCGCAAAGGCGAAGCAATTGGTTATGGGGCAACGTGGCATTGTCCACAATCCATGCCGATTGGTATAATTCCGATTGGATATGCAGATGGTTATCCACGTCATGCACCTCCAGGAACTCCAATTTTAGTAAATGGTAGAAGAGTTCCTTTAATTGGTAGAGTATCTATGGATATGTTAATAGTTGATTTACGCAATCAACCTAATGCTCGTGTAGGTGATCCAGTAATATTATGGGGTAAAAATTTACCAGTAGAAGAAATCGCCAACTTATCAGGTACTATTGCTTATGAATTATTGACTCATGTTAGTAGTAGAGTTCAAATGACTTAATTAATATATGCAAATATTTAAGTTGGTATTTTTGTTGTTTATAAGTCTGTTATTTAGTTGTAACTCTACAAATAAAGTCTTTCAAGATAGTTTAATAGATGGCAGTTTGGGTCCAAAAATGCTTATAATTCCCGCTGGTTCCTTTAGAATGGGTGATTCTGATGAAAACCCTCATCAGGTTTCAGTTGCGAAGTTTGCTATGGGGATGTATGAAGTGACTTTTGCTGAATATGATAAGTTTGCTAAAGCTACTGGTAGAGAAAAACCTAATGATCGAAACTGGGGGCGTGGTAATCGTCCAGTGATAAATGTTTCTTGGAATGATGCTACAGCCTATGCTAAATGGCTTAGTGATCAAACTGGTAAAACTTATCGTCTTCCTACGGAGGTTGAATGGGAATATGCGGCTAGGGCTGGTACGCAAACTAAGTATTGGTGGGGGAATACTATTAGTAGAAATAAAGCTAACTGTAATGGTTGTTATAGTCAATGGCAAAAGGAGCTTACTACTCCAGTAGGTTCTTTTTCTGCTAATCCATTTGGTTTATATGACACAGCAGGAAATGTATGGGAATGGACATGTTCTGAATATACAGAAACATATAATGGTAAAGAAAAAAAATGTGTTAAAAATGCAAGCCGTTTTTCCTTGCGCGGCGGATCGTGGGGTGACTACGCGAAGGGGATGCGCTCTGCGCACCGCTACGGGATCACACCAACCTTCCGCTTCGACTTCAACGGTTTTCGGCTAGTAAGACTGGTAAATTTTTAAAAATTTTAGACTTGAATATGTTATTATGAATATATAATAAAATTAGATACCAATATATATACAACAACAGTCCTTCGGGACTGTTTTTTTTTGGAATTCAATTATGAGTACTTTAATGTCAAATTATGCTCCTCTACCCGTGAGCTTTGTAGAAGCCAAAGGTGCGTGGTTATCAGATGAGCAAGGTAAAACTTATTTAGATGCTGTTTCAGGTATAGCAGTTTGTAGTTTGGGTCATGTTCATCCTGCAATAAGTTCTGCTATATGCGAACAAGCAAAAAAGTTATTACATACTTCTAACCTCTATAATATTAAAAATCAACAAGCTTTAGCAGATAAATTAATCCAAATCTCTGATATGGAGAATGCTTTTTTTTGTAATTCAGGAGCTGAAGCTAATGAAGCTGCAATCAAATTAGCTCGTTTATATGGACATAAAAAAGGTTTAAAGTGTCCAACTATTATTGTAGCTGAAGGTTCATTTCATGGGCGAACTTTAGCCACTTTAAGTGCTACTGGTAATCCTAAAATTCAAGCAGGATTTGAACCTTTAGTAGAAGGTTTTGTTCGAGTGCCTTATAATGATATAGATGCCATACTCGAAGTAGCATCACAAAATTCTGAAGTGGTAGCTGTGCTGGTTGAACCGGTTCAAGGTGAAGGTGGAATAGTCATTCCTAGCGATGACTATTTAACTAAATTACGTTCTATATGTGATCAGCATAAATGGTTATTAATGCTGGATGAAATTCAAACAGGAATAGGGCGTACTGGAAAATGGTTTGCTTATCAACATCTTGATATTATTCCTGATGTTTTAACTTTGGCTAAGGCATTAGGTAATGGAATACCAATTGGTGCTTGCTTAGCGCGTGGTGAAGCGGCTAATGTATTTCAACCCGGTACGCATGGTTCTACTTTTGGCGGTAATCCTTTAGCCTGTAAAACAGCTTTAGCAGTGATTGAAACTATTGAACTTGATAATTTATTACCACGAGTAAATCAGTTAAGTAATATTTTTCTTGAAGGATTTATCGCTGCTTTAAATGGTATCAAAGGTGTACGAGATATTCGTACCAAAGGTTTAATGATTGGCATTGAACTTGATAAACCTTGTGGAGAATTAGTTAGTCAAGCTTTAGAACAAGGCTTATTAATTAATGTTACCGCAGCAAATGTTATTCGCTTATTGCCACCCTTTATTATAAGTGATGCTGAAGCGAATAAGATTGTGCTTACGGTAAGTGATTTGATTAAAACTTTTTTTGATGCTACATAAAGGAGAAAAACATGGCATCTCGTCACTTTTTAAGTTTGATGGATTTATCTAAAGAGGAATTACAACAATTAATTTCTCGTGCGATTGAGCTGAAAGCACAAACAACAATTTATGAACCTTTAAAAAATAAAGTCGCTGGAATGGTGTTTGAAAAATCTTCCACTCGTACTCGCGTTTCTTTTGAAACTGCTATGGCTCAATGTGGAGGCAGCGCGATATTTTTATCACCGCGTGATACTCAATTAGGGCGTGGTGAATCAATTGAAGATATGGCGCGAGTATTATCTAGTATGGTTGATTGTATTATTGTACGTACTGATGCCCATGATAAGATTGAAAAATTTGCTGAATATTCAGTAAAACCAGTTATTAATGCCTTAACTGATATGCACCATCCTTGTCAATTATTAGCAGATGTACAAACTTATGTTGAACATCGTGGTAGTATTCAAGGTAAAAAAGTTGCTTGGATTGGAGATGGCAATAATATGTGTCATTCTTATATGGAAGCAGCACATCAGTTTGATTTTGAATTAGTGATTGCACATCCAGTTGCTTATGAACCTGATGCAGATTTATTAAATAAATTTAAGGATCATGTTAGATTAAGTAATAATCCAGAAGAAGCAGTTACTGATGCTGATTTAATCTCTACTGATGTTTGGGCAAGTATGGGGCAAGAACAAGAACAAACACAACGCGCTGAAATTTTTGCCGCTTATCAAGTCAATAATGAATTAATGTCATTAGCAAAATCAGATGCTTTATTTATGCACTGCCTACCAGCTCATCGTGGTGAAGAAGTCACTGCTGATGTGATTGATGGTAATAAAAGCGTAGTCTGGAATCAAGCAGGAAATCGCTTACATTCACAAAAAGCATTGTTGGAATTTTTATTAGTATAAATTAAATCCCCCCTTGGGGGATAATTATTATGAGTCAATATAAAGATACTTTAAATTTACCTAAAACTAAATTCCCCATGCGGGGCAATCTACCTAAACGTGAACCCGAATTTTTGAAGCATTGGGAACAGCTAAAAATATATGAAAAGCTGAGAGAACAGCGCAAAGATAAGCCTAGTTTTATCTTGCATGATGGTCCCCCTTATGCTAATGGTGATATTCATATTGGTCATGCTGTCAATAAAATCCTAAAAGATATTATTATAAAGTCTCGGACTTTAAGTG